>Ga0307377_10000185_pt1 | contig 85463 bp, 86 predicted proteins | sample TR3MG_FD_202535 | JGI IMG/M metagenome (GOLD analysis project Ga0307377, IMG submission 202535) | Soil microbial communities from Risofladan, Vaasa, Finland - TR-3 | ecosystem: Environmental > Terrestrial > Soil > Coastal area > Acid sulfate soil | place: Finland: Risofladan, Vaasa | collected...
CCATCTGCGAACGCGAGCGCTGCCCGTTCGCCGTGCTCGGCACAGCGACGCCGGAGACGCAGCTTACGCTCGCCGACGCGCGCTTCGGCGACAAGCCGGTGGACATGGACCTGGGCGTGCTGCTGGGCAAGCCGCCGCGCATGCTGCGCGAGGTCGCGCGCCGCAAGCGCGAACTTGCGCCGTTCTCCGCGGCTGGAATCGAACTCGCCGAAGCCTGCTACCGCGTGCTGCGCCATCCGACGGTCGCCGACAAGACTTTTCTGATCAGCATCGGCGACCGCACCGTGGGAGGCATGTGCGCGCGCGATCCCTTCGTTGGACCCTGGCAGACGCCGGTGGCCGACTGCGCGGCGACTCTGCTCGGCTTCGACGAATGCGCGGGCGAAGCCTTCGCGATGGGCGAGCGCGCGCCGCTGGCCGTGATCGACGCGCCGGCCTCGGGGCGCATGGCCGTGGGCGAGGCGCTCACCAATCTCGCCGCCGCGCCGGTGGACCTGGCGCGCGTCAAGCTCTCCGCCAACTGGATGGCGGCGGCCGGCCACGCGGGCGAAGACGCCGCGCTCTACGACACAGTGCGCGCGGTGGCGCTGGAACTGTGCCCGGCGCTGGGCATAAGCATCCCCGTGGGCAAGGATTCGCTGTCGATGAAGACCACCTGGGAACAGGCCGGGCGGAAAAAGGAAGTGGTCGCACCGCTCTCGCTCATCGTCTCGGCGTTCGCGCCCTGCGCCGATGCGCGCCGCGTGCTCACGCCGCAGTTGCGCCTCGACGCCGGTGCAAGCGTGCTGATCTTCGTCGATCTCGGACGCGGCAACAATCGCCTCGGCGGTTCCATCCTCGCGCAGGTCTACGGCCAGATCGGCGACACGTCGCCGGACGTCGACGACGCGCAGGCGCTGAAGCGCTTTTTCAATGCGGTGCAGGCGCTCAATCGCGATGGACTTTTGCTCGCATATCACGATCGCTCCGATGGCGGTTTGTTCGCGGCGCTATGCGAGATGGCCTTCGCCGGGCATTGCGGCCTGACTCTCGATCTCGACGCGATCTGCGTGGGTGGCAAGCAGGAGCGCGAGCTTGCGGCGCTCTTCGCCGAAGAGCTGGGCGCGGTATTGCAGGTGCGCGCGCAGGATCGCGACGCGGTGCTCGCGCGCTTGCACGCCGAAAAATTGCAGTCACAGGCCATCGGCAGCCCGAACCAGAGCGACGAAATCCGCCTGGTGCGCGGCGCTGCGACGGTGCTGGCGCAAAAGCGCATCGCCCTGCAGCGCGCCTGGTCCGAGACCACCTGGCGCATGCAGACGCTGCGCGACAACCCCGACTGCGCGCGCGAGGAATACGAACGCATCCTCGACGCAGGCGATCCGGGCTTGCACGCGCATCTAACCTTCGACCCGAACGACATACCCCCTTTGAAAAAGGGGGTGGCGGCGCAGGCGCCGGGGGATTTAGAGGGGGTGGCGGCGCAGGCGCCGGGGGATTTGCCGGCCGCTGCAAAATCCCCCCTGCCCCGCTTTTCCAACAGGGGGAATGCGAGGCCGCGCGTCGCCATCCTGCGCGAGCAGGGCGTGAACGGGCACGTGGAAATGGCGGCCGCGTTCGACCGCGCGGGGTTCGACTCGACCGACGTGCACATGAGCGACATCATTTCCGGGCGCGTCTCGCTCGCGGATTACAAGGGCGCCGTCGCCTGCGGCGGCTTCTCCTACGGCGACGTGCTCGGCGCGGGCGAGGGCTGGGCCAAGTCCGTCCTGCTCAATGCGCGCGCGCGCGGCGAGTTCGAGGCCTTCTTCGGCCGCGGCGACGTGTTTGCGCTGGGCGTGTGCAACGGCTGCCAGATGATGAGCAATCTGCGCGCGATCATTCCCGGAACCGCGCACTGGCCGAAGTTCCTCAAGAACAAGTCGGAGCAGTTCGAGGCGCGCTTCGTCATGGTCGAGGTGAGCCCGAGCCCGTCGCTGTTTTTCGCCGGCATGGCCGGCAGCCGCATGGCGGTGGCCACTGCGCACGGCGAGGGCAGGGCGGTGTTCGCCGACAGCGACGCGCAGGCGAGGGCGCTGGTGGCGCTGCGATTCGTCGACCATCGCGGCGCGGCGACCGAAACCTACCCGGCCAATCCCAACGGCTCGCCCGCCGGCATCACCGGCCTCACCACCGAAGACGGCCGCTTCACCATACTCATGCCGCATCCGGAGCGCGGCTTCCGCAGCGTGCAGCACTCCTGGCACCCGCAGGGCTGGGGCGACGACAGTCCCTGGTTGCGCATGTTCCGCAATGCGCGCGCATGGGTGGGCTAGAGATGCAGGCGCCCGCCATTTTGGGCGATCGGGTCGAACTGCAGCTGCTCACGACGCTGCGCTGCAATTTGAAATGCAGCTATTGCTCGCTCGGCGTGGGGGAGGTGCTCGGATCGCAGCCCAAAGTGACCTATACGCTGGAGGCGCTCGATAGGTTCATCGCGACGCAGCTCGCCGGCTACGATATCTACGTCACGTTCTACGGCGGCGAGCCGACGCTGAATCTCGATCTCATGATGGCGGTGATGCAGCGCCATCCCGATTTTCGCTTCCAGCTGCAAACCAACGGCACGCTGCTCCATCGCCTGCCCGACTGGGTCTTGGCCAGGCTGTCGAACGTCCTGGTGTCGATCGACGGCGGCGAGAAGGTCACCGACGGCTACCGCGGGCGCGGCATTTACCGGCGCGTGCTGAAGAACGTCGCCGCAGTGCGCGGGCGCGTCGGCGGCACGCTGACCGCGCGCGTGACCTGGAGCGATGCCGATACCAGCTTCGAGGAACTGGACCAGCTGACGCAGGATTTCGACTACGTTTATTTTCAGTTCGTGGCGCAGGACGGTGCCTATGCGCCGGAGGCGGTGGCGAAAAAGCGCGCGGTATTGGCGCGGCTGGTGCGCGAATTCTTCGCCGGCGAAACGCTCTATCCGGTCATTCCGGTCATGGGCACGGTACGCAACAAGGTGCTGCCCTCGCGCGCGCAGGAACGCTACGCCGGGCTGACGCAGTGCCGCGCGTCCACGCATATCCTGAACATCATGCCCGACGGCAGGATATTCCCCTGCCCGGACCTGATGTACCTGCCCGAGATGCAGCAGGGCGACGTGGCCGGGAACTGGCTCAAGCGCAGCCCGCTGCAGCCGCACCCGGACATGCCTTGCGAGCGCTGCGCGGCGTTCGGCTACTGCCGCGGCAACTGCATGAAGAACCTGCATCTGGCTTACGTCAAGGGCGACGCCGCCTATCGCGACAATGTGGTCGAGCCGATCTGCAGCCTGGTGCGCTTTCTCGGCGAGGAGGTGGACCGGTACGATCCGCATGCGTGGTACGCGCGCGCGCCTGCGTCCGTGCGCGAGCGGGTCGCCGACTGCGCGGTCTACGAATACGTCGAGGTCATGCCCTGAACTGTGGAAGGCCCGCCCTCGGGGCGATCGGGCTTCGCGCCGGCGCGGGTCGGGGCGAGGGCGCCCCTCCTACGAAGTTGTGGGAGGCCCGCCCTCGGGCCGATTGTTGGTCGCCCATGGCACATGTCGGGGCGAGGGTGCCCCTCCTACAAAATCGGCAAGGATCAGCGCAGCGCGTGATTCGTGAGCAGGGCGGTGGTTAGCAGCAGTACTGCGCCCGCCTGATGCGCCGATGCCAGCGGCACCGGGACGACCAGCAACAGGGTCGATAGCCCGAGCGTGATCTGCAGTGCCAGCATTCCCAGCAGCAGATTGACGGCGAGGCGCGCGCGTGGCGTGAGCGCTACGCCGCGCGCTTTCAGCCAAAACCAAGGCACGAGCACGGCGAGCACCCAGGCTCCCATGCGGTGATCGAACTGCACCGTCGCCAGGTTATCGAAGAAATTGAGCGGCCAGGGCTGAAGCGCGAAAATCCCCTGCGGAATCCAATGGCCGTTCATGAGCGGAAAGGTGTTGTAGGCAAGGCCGGCGTGGGTGCCGGCGACGAAGCCGCCGGTGAACACCATGTAGGCGATCATCCCGGTGATGACCCAGGAGAACCGGCGCAGCCGCGGCTGTCCCGCGCCAGCCGCCGCCGCTCCTGCGCGGGAGTAAAGCAGGCCCAGAGCGGTCCACAGCATCGCGGCATAGATCGCGAGCGCCAACGCCAGATGCGCCGTCAGACGGTACTGCGACACCCGCGGATTGTCCACGAGACCCGATTTCACCATGTACCAGCCCATCGCCCCCTGCAGGCCGCCGAGCACGAAAATGCCGGCGAGCCTCAGCGCGAGCGGCCGGTCGATGTGCCCGTTTCGCCAGAACCAGATCAGCGGCAGAAGGAACACGAAGCCGATCATGCGGCCGAGCAGCCGGTGGAAATATTCCAACCAGAAAATCGACTTGAACGCGGCCAGGCTCATCCCCACGTTTACGTCGCGGTACTCGGGGGTACGCTGGTATTGGTCGAAGGTCTTGGCCCATTGCGCTTCGTCGATCGGCGGCACGACGCCGACGATAGGCTGCCACTGGACGATGGACAGGCCGGAGTGGGTGAGCCGGGTCACCCCGCCCACCACGACCATGGCGAATACGAGCGCGCAGCAGACGAGCAGCCAAGCCACCACGCCGGCCTGCGATTGGACTTCGGGTGGGGGGGGAGGCGCGAGGGGGGCCGCGCTGTGGGTCAGGGTTGCCATTTTTCTCAAAACCAGAGAGTAGCAGAGACAGGACCGCTTCTGCTACAATTCGCACCTCGCGCCTGTAGCTCAGTTGGATAGAGTACTTGGCTACGAACCAAGGGGTCGTGGGTTCAAATCCTGCCAGGCGCGCCAATAAAACAAGGGCTTACAGAAATGTAGGCCCTCTGTTTTTGGACGGGCTAACACGGGGCTAACAACACAAAAAGAAGCGCCCAATTTGAACAAGGCGGCCCGATGACGACCAGCCATGACCCTGAAAGCGCTCAAGCATTCATCCGAGCGCATTTGAAAATTACTCGGCAACGTATCGCGATCGCAAAGTCCATCATCGTGCGGAAGGCTGAAGCGCGCACGCGCGCCGAGGATCTGATAGTAGCGGTATTGACCGAATACGGTGGACCACTCACAAACAAAGTATCACTTCTGCCGGACACCGATTCGACCGCCGCCCTCACTGCCGTTGCCGAAGCTTTGGCGTGGCAGGTCTGCTCCCAAGAAGCAATTCTATCTTTGATACATAGCGGTTACTTGATGGCTGCTGGGGACCTTTGGATAGCACGAACGAGCGTTGGCTTTGAAACAGGAAGCCTTGGTTCCGGTTGGAAATTCGAAGAACTTGAGGTACCCATTCCATCATCCCTGTGGAGATCCCCATCGGGCGGCGGCGAAAACGAATTCATGGCGGACCCGGATTTATATTTGCTGCGACTGGAAATCGAAAATATGCATGAGGATATTGCGGCGGCGCTGTCTGAGGCGGTCCGATGTTTTAGATCAGAGCTATATACCGCGGCGCTTGCAATGCTAGGCAAGGCCTCCGAAGGAGGTTGGCTGGAACTGGGCGAGTCACTTCTCAACTTTGCCGCGCGGGATGGTGACGTGGCAATGTTTGGCAAGCAGCGATCAGTTCTCGAGGATCCGCAGGCTGGTGCGCTGAAGAAATTCCGCGCCGTAGTCGAAATGTTCAACCGTCAGGATATTTTTAAGCCAGTAGTTGAAAAGAGCGGGATTCGACCAAAGGAACTAGAAGCAGTCATCTTATGGAGTGACACGGTCAGGGAGTCCAGAAACACAATTCACTTCCGCGTTTCTGCCGCCACTCCCAATACTTACGAGAAGGTCGCCTCACTGCTCTTGGCAACACCCCAGAACATCCGCGTTTTATACCGGCTAAAGGAAACTACGGACCAACTGGTACCTTAGCAGATGTTAGGCATAGCGTTCCCCCAGGCTGGTGAACGGCCGGCGTATCGAGGTCCGCGGCTTCGGCAGATTTGACATCGACCACCGGCCGGCGCGCATTGGGCGCAACCCAAAGTCCGGCGAGAAGGTGCCGGTGCCGGCGAAGTTCATGCCGCACTTCAAGGCGGGCAGGGAGTTGCGGGAGGGAGTTGATAGTTAAGGAGGCGCCCGACAACTGGTGATGGGCTTGGCCAAGCTCCAGATTAACCCGGACTCGTCGATCCTCGGCCTACGATTTGCCGGCCTTTCCGTCGCCGTTAAGCTGCTCCAGCGTAAGCCCGTTGGTACTAACGATTCCGGTTGATTGGCGCGGCATCTTTGTGACTGGCTGCGCTCGATTGCATCGGCTGCAGCTAGAATAGGCGTATGCTTTTGTCCCTCCTTTTCCACTTCCAGGATTTCCCATGACCATTTCCATGTATCAGGCGAGCGTGCCGCGCTTCGTCATCATCCTCGGCAACCTGTCAAGCATCCTCGATAAAGCACAGGCCCATGTCGACGCCAAAAAGCTCGACCCGGCCGCACTGACGACCTACCGCCTGTTCCCTGACATGCTGCCAATGACCAAGCAGGTGCAGCTCGCCTGCGATGCAGCCAAGGGCGTGGTGGCGCGCTTGGCCGGGGTGGAGATCCCGGTGTACGAGGACAACGAGAAGACGCTAGCCGACCTGAAGGCGCGCATCGCCACAACCATCGCCTTCATCCAGACCGTGACACCGGGGCAGATCGACGACACCGAAAACAAGGAAATCGTGATCAAGCGCGGCGACAAGGAAACCCGCTACAAAGGCATGCAATTCCTGCTTGGCCACGCGCTGCCAAATTTTTATTTCCATGTCACCACCGCGTACAACATCCTGCGCCACAACGGCATCGAGATCGGTAAGCGCGACTATCTGGGCAATCCTTAGTCAGCCTCGGTGGCGGTGGCTGTGGAAATGCCGGGCGCGCGACGCGATGCTCAGGAATCTGCTGCCGCTTAGCCAAGCGCGACGGCAAGCTTCGAATCGCGCGGGATTCGCGCCGTCTGGACGCGACCGCCATTGCTGATCCCCTGATCGGGGCGCGAACTTGGTCGAAAGTATCGGCCGCACCCTCATAGACCGAATGTGATCCCATCCTCGGCAAGCCGCGCCGGGCACCTGGGATAAATTTTCTTATCGCTTTGACCCATTAATTCACTCCGGCGCCATTTGTTCGCCCTTACTGAAAATCGCATCTAACGTGCTAGGATTGCCGCCGGACGGACAAATTCACTGGACGGGCGCAGATGAAAGCAGCGTACTTCATGAAGCACGGCGGGCCGGAGGTGATGCAGTATGGCGACGTGCCGGATCCCATCGCCGGGCCCGGCCAGGTGCTCGTCGACGTTCACGCAGCCAGCGTAAATGGTGCCGACTGGAAGGTGCGCTCCGGGAGCTATGCCCCGATCACCGACTTTCCCTACATTCCGGGGCGGGATTTCTCCGGCGTTGTCAGTGCGCTCGGCAATGGGGTGACGGACTTCACGATTGGCGATACAGTCTTCGGAGTCTGCGATGTCGGCCAGGAGGCAGCGTATGCGGAGAAAATCGCGATCCGCGCGGCGATCGTAGCGAGAAAGCCGGAGAAGCTTACGCACGTGGAGTGCGCGGCGGTGTCGCTGATCGGCCTCACCGCCCTCTGCTCGATCGAGGACACGCTGCAACTGAAGTCCGGTGAAACGATACTGATCCAGGGTGGTGCGGGCGGTGTGGCCAGCTTTGCGATCCAGATCTCGAAGCATATTGGCGCCCGCGTGATAACGACTGCGAGCGTGGCGAACCACGCCTACCTGCGCAGTCTCGGCGTCGACCAGATCATCGACTACAACACGCAGGACTTCACGCAAGTGGTGTCAGGCTGCGATGCGGTGTTCGACACAGTTGGCGGCGAGGTAGCGAAGCGCTCTTTCGCCGTACTGCGGCCTGGCGGACGCGCGGCGTTCATTGCCTCGGGAAACACTGCGCCGCCCTCGCCGTGTGCCGACGTCGCATCGCTGCGTCCTAAAGTCGGGCGCGACCGGGCACATCTCGATCGCATCGTTGCGCTGGTCACCGGCGGCGCCGTCCACGTGCCGGAAATCACAACCTATGCATTATCGAACGCCGCCGCAGCACATAAGGTGAGCGAGGGACGTCACCTGCGCGGCAAACTGGTATTCAAGGTGCGCTGACGCGAGCCTTCAGGGTCTGACCCTCATGACACTAAGGGCTGAGCGGCTCGACTAATGCAGAAATGGAGCTCATTCTTCGAACAGCACGGGCTCTAGCCTGACACCGTGAGGTACGCCAGGATCGTCTAGGCCACATCGATCGCCGACCCCCTATGCTAGTACCGCCGCAGCGCGATCGCGTAGCAGGCTCCAGCGTCGCAATTGCTGAATAGGGAAATGAAGCGGGCAATAAGAAAGTACGCCGCGCCTGGCCGAGCATTATCCGCAACTTGTAGCCAAAGATGCCGAGCTTGCGGCCAACGCCATCCTCGAGGCCTTGACCATGAGCTTGCTCGGCGGTCAGCGAATCGAGATCCGCGGCTTCGGCAGTTTTGAGCTCAACTACCGGCCCGCGCGCATAGGCAGAAACCCGAAGACCGGCGCGAGCGTGCCAGTGCCGGAGAAGTTCGCGCCGCATTTCAAGGCAGGTACCCCACAGGCTCCTCCCGCTGCCTTGGCTATAGAAGGCCGTCAGCGGGAGGGGCCTGTGGATTTCTGCTACGCTATGCTTCTGGAATTGATTATCCTACGGCATTGTAATAGGCTTCCCGCTAAGAAGCATGTACCGGCAAGTCCCCGTGTTACTCCAAAGGGGAAATAGCCGCGCGCCTCTCACCGCGTACGGGTGACTTCGAGATCCCTGAAATAGTCAGGAACATCTTATGTACTATCTTTTCAGAACCAATGGATCCATCAAACTACTTGACGGTGAACTAATCAACGGCATGATCTGCAAGAAGTCTGGTTCATTCCTCAATCGGAAGTGGGCGCCCATTCTTGCCGAGCCAGTATTGCACGAACTTGGCTTGCTGGATGAGGCGAACACACTTCTCAAGTCTGGAGACACGTTCGCTCTGCTAACTAATCCCAGAACGGCTGTTTGCGTTTATCGACCTGGCACGAATGTTGAAGGAACGGTGATCGGCGACGATAAACTTCCAGAGCTATTGGGAGCTTGGCTCAGGGAAACAGGTATGGGCGCCGAAATCGAAAAGAACTTGCCGCAAGTCCTGCCAAAGACCAAATCCTACATTTTCAAATCACGACTAGGTATTTGGGCAAAATGGGCTAGACAGTACTTGATTGAAGCTGGTCCAGAACTTACCCGCGAACAGTTTCATGAAGCAATGATACGTGCGCTTTCTAAAGCGCACGTTAAAACATAGAGAGAAGTTCCGACAATGTCGAACAAGGCATCGCAACCTACGGCGCGAAGCCCGACAAGCGGCTCAATATTTGAAGAAAGAGACAATATGGGATTACTCGGCCGGATTTTCAGCGGATCAGCACGAAAACTTCTTCAGCAAATGCATCGCGATATAGATGTTATTCAGCTGGCCGTTTTTTATAAACTCGCTCCTAATTTTAAAAAACAATATGGCAATGATCGCGGCTATACAATTACCGCCGCAGTAACAAATAAACTTTTCGGAAAAGTAGCGCCCAACCATAGTCAGCAAGATTTAGAACTGGCAGAAAATCTTGCTGCAGATATTCTTAGAAATGATGCCGAGGTTCGCTATGCCGCCTTGATGTCGTGTCGCGCTATATTGCTACATGAAGTCGATACGAAATCAGGAAATGAAATGTTCGTATGGGATAACATTCAATGGATGTCTACGATTTGGACCTTGCCTCCGGACCAGGCCACGCCGCAAGGTATACGCGAACTTGCACGCACCTTCTATGATAAATACATACCCAAGAAAAGCTAAAGTTAGCAATGATGATGAATGAAAACGCCAAGTTTCTTATCGGCGAAGCAGTTAGAGCGCTTACTGTCGGCGAAGACGACGTCAAGCGGCGGCTGTGGGCCGCCTACCTTCGCCACTTGATGTTCGTCTCTGAAGAGCACATCCCTGCCGACTTCCGCCCTTTACTTGCTTCGATTCACACGCGCCTGACGAGAACGCCGCGATACAAGGGTCAGAGCACGGTAGAGTCTGCGCTATTCGGAATGCACAAACGGACCGCCGCTAAGATCACAGTAGACATTTTTGAATTGTATTTAGGCGTCGCTCATCGCCCTAATGGTTAGGTGTTGAATGACAAGAGCATTTCTTTCGCGTCCGCTATGGGTTCAGACTCACGTTACGAACCAGCTTCTCAAACTTCATGAAAAGCTACAGGAGATAGGCTTCGAGGTGAGAACCGTCGGCACAAACGTGACGCCGTTCGCGTCACCCTTCGACGAAGTTGTTAGGGTAATGAAGACATGCCATTGCGCAATCATTTTGGGACTCCCCTATCTTCGTGTCACGGCGGGCAAACTTAGGGACAAGGAAATAGACAAATCTTTTGCGCTGCCGTCCGAGTGGAACCAGATAGAAACAGCAGTATCAATAATGCTTGAGAAGCCGACATTGATAATGCTGCACACGGGAGTAGCGCCTCGTGGCTTGTTTGAACGCGGCGCCGCAAATGTATTTGTTCATCAGTTTCATACGTTGGGCGCTAAGTGGGTTGAGGACGCAGTCCCTAAGTTGAAGGACCTCAAGGCCAAGGCCGACGCCCAACAGACGCTTCCAGGCGACAGCACAGCCTCCACGACCTCGCAGCTACGGCCCGGCCGCGACTGAAGCTTGCCGCTAACCCACGCCGACCGTAACCCGCCACTGGTGCCCAGTTTTGCCCGGCTTGGGCAGCCACACTAATCACACTGTAGCCAAATCGCAGCTACAGGACACTCTTTGAGATGAGTTTAGCGCAGTCTGAGACTACTATTCGACGTGGCGGGCGTCGTAGGGTATTGATTTATAAAACCTGCTGTTCCTTGACTGATCCTGAAAATCCGTGTGTCGGTGGTTCAGGTCCGATATCACCTTGTCCCATATGGGGGTCAAAAAGAGGTGAGACAACACACCCCGCCCGGCGGCAATGGCTAGTATCACTACGCCATCCATTCCCAATATGGGACTTTTCGACGCCGGCCCAGGTAAAGGGGGCGGTAGTGGATCGCGAGCCGGGATGCCCGATCTTCGTCGATTGGGTCACCAATCGTCAGCGCGAGCGGGTGTCGCTTTGAGCGTTCTTACACTTCATGCGCTGCCACAGAGGTGGCCCGGCAAAATAGGACTGGCCGATAAGTGGAGAACCTGCTCTTATGGGCGCGTAAAGCGCCCGCAACAGGAGAGCAGAAATGAGAAGACCCAGAAGGAATCATACGGCGGCATTCAAGGCGAAGGTGGCCGTTGCCGCTTTGAAGGACGACAAGACCTTGGCTGAACTGGCTGAGAAATTTGATCTGCATGCGAACCAGATCACCCAATGGCGGGCGCAATTGATCGAGGCGGCCACGGGCGTGTTCCTGACCCCGGGTGAGAAGCGCGAGAACACGGGGCCGAGTGTGAAGGACATGCAGGCCAAGATCGGTCAGCAAGCCTTAGAAATAGATTTTTTGGCCGTCGCGCTCGGTCGCTTCGACGATGCGAGCGCAAAGAAATGATCGACGCTACCGACGATCTTTCGATTAACCGACAAGCAGAGCTGCTGGCGATCTCGCACTCGAACGTGTACTACCTGCCCCGACCGACCTCCGAGGCCGATCTGGTGCTGATGCGGCGCATCGACGAACTGCATCTGGAGCACCCGTTCGCTGGCAGCCGCATGCTGCGCGATATGTTGAGGCTCGAAGGGTTCAAGATCTGCCGCCAGCACGTGCGCACGCTGATGGCCACGATGGGCATCCATGCCCTCTATCGCGGGCGTAACACCAGTGCGCCACACCCGGCGCACAAGATCTATCCGTACCTGCTCAGGGGGCTCACCGTCGACCGACCCAATCAATGCTGGGCAACGGACATCACTTACATCCCCATGCGCCGGGGTTTCGTGTATCTGGTCGCCATCGTCGATTGGGCAACCCGCAAGGTGCTCGCGCATCGCGTGTCGATCAGCATGAGCACGGACTTTTGCGTCGAAGCGCTCGAAGAGGCAATCGCCAAGTATGGCCGGCCGGAGATCTTCAATACCGACCAGGGCAGCCAATTCACCAGCGCCGAGTTCACTGGCGTCCTCAAGGCGAACGGCATCCGCATCAGCATGGACGGCAAGGGTCGCTGGGTCGATAACGTCTTTGTCGAGCGGCTGTGGCGCAGTGTGAAATACGAGCACGTCTATCTCCATGCCTACGAGAACGTCAGTGAAGCCAAGCAACAGCTGGCGACCTACTTCAACTTCTACAACACGCGGCGGCCCCATTCATCACTGGGTGGGCACACCCCGGATATGACATACTTCAAAAACCAACCGATTGAACAGGCGGCGTGATGCGAATCTGGTTATCCACCGCGCCGCTCGCCTTCCGCCTGAAAGGGGCGGGCGGCGGCGCCGTGGATAACCGCAACCGGCAGGGGCTCCACTTAAGAAACCCCAAAACCTGTCCTAACAAACTGGGCCACCTCTCACTCCCCCACGGCGGCACAGGTGCATTGTTCGCCGACAGCGTTACTTCGCTAACCTCGGCCCGCATCTCACAGAGCGGCGATGGTAAGGGTATCGCCGTCATTGGCGGACATGACTTGGCCGGTGGTGAAGTTCTCGGCCAAAGCAGAGCATGACAATGCCAGCGCGAGGGTACGCGTGGAAGCAATGTAATCCGTGCCGGCTCCACTCCAGATCCGCCTTGATGTTACAGACCAGATTGGCTCCCTGTGGGCGACAAGGGTTCGCAGGTGAACATAATCTTTTCCACATTTCCAATCCCATGCTATTCGATCCGCTGGTCTTTAGCGCCGGTGAGTTCCTTGATCTCAGCCTCCAGTCGTGCGGCCTCTGCATCAAGTGTGGCTATCTCAGCGTCGATCGCTTTGGCCTGCTCAGCCGCAACTTCTTCCAACAATCTAGGTTGCTTGGCGCTTAGCTGGTGTAGCGCGAAGTCGGAACTTTCGCAAAGCTCGTTCAGCGAATCCATTATGCTCACAATCTCAAGCTGTAGCGTCTCGAACAAGCGCCGCAGGTGTTCGACTTCGGCAACATCGTTGAAATCAAGACTAGCCCAACCCTGGCGAAGAATGAATCCGTTAGGATCATTGGCAATCTCGCGCAGCCGCTCGATATCGCCGTTGTCTCTCGCCTGATTGATCGCGCTGGTGAGTTGCTGGTAGGTCTCGATCTTGTCGGGCTGGTGCGCAAAGCGGTCAGGATGGTAGAGGTGGACGAGTTTTTTCCAGAGCGTTCTGAGTTCGCGCTCTTCGTCGCCGCTCAGCTCCTTCCGGCTTGTTGCCAATGTTGCTGCTTCATCGTAGTTCGCGTCGGACTGGACCTTAGCCTTCACGTATTCCTCTGCGACCTCTTCGGCCTCATCCTCACCACTGCGAAGCAGAATGTTCAGGTACTTGCCTCGATAGTCGATGACTAATCGCAGACGATCCCGAGCCTGATAATGCTTGCGTAACAATTGAAAAAGTGTCGCTCGCGTGATGTCGACGGCGTGCCGGTCTTTCGTGTACCGCGCCTCCAGTTCAGCAAGCTGTGCGCGCGCCGCTGCAATCAGTTGCCGCAACTGTTCCAATTCTGGATTTACATAGATGACGATTCCAGTTCGCCGTGTTGCAAACATCTCGGACGGATGAACGTACCTACCTTCCGTGGTCGCCGCCGTTACAGTCGCATCCGCCTCATATTTCAGGTCGCCGTGTTTAAGCTGGTTCAGATACCATCGACCCATTTGCGCACTGCGAGCGTTCTTGGAGCCTGCTAGCCAATTGAGCCATCCAAGCAAAGCACCATCTTTGCGAGCGTCCAGGAAATGGCGGCCCTTGAACTTACCGAACGCGATGCGCGATGGAAACCACTCCGATTCTGCATACGTGCAAATGTCAGTCCATGAATCGAGCCCGCGGTGCTCCGCAATTGGCCGCAACACGTTCGCTAGCAGGTCTGCGACCGTTTCAACATCGCCGAGCGCTGTGTGCGCCCCCCGCTCGGGTAACCGGTAGTACTGTCGAAGCGTTTGTAGTTTGCAATTCCCCGCCGGTACTGGATCGAGCAACCGCTGCGCCAGCCGGAGCGCGCAGAAACCAGCGGTTCCGATCGGCTTGACCCCAAGCCGTTTCCATTCTGGCTTGAGAACCTCGTCGAGGTCATACTCAAGATTGAAAGCAACAATCGGGAGACCGGCCGCGTAGGTGGCGAAGTCACGATAGACGATCGGGGCTGGCTCGCCGTCTCGTTCCAGAATCTCCCGCGTATAACCGTGAACGCGGGATGCCTCCGGAGAGATGGCCGCATTTTGATTAAGCATCCGACGAAAAGGCGGCCCGTCGGGTTCCCATCCGCGCATTCTCTGCGCGGCCAATTCGACTACTATAATCGGCGCAGTCAGGCCGGTCGTTTCGGTATCAATGAGTACCCAATCGGTGTTATTCATTTTCCAAAGTTCTGAGTAGGGCGTTTTTTGAGAGTGACGACCGGGTCGCATACAAGGTACCACAGCTTTTCTAGCGATCGAATGTCGAGCTCGGTGAGTTGGTTGCTCTGACAATTGAGCCAGTCGAGTTCTGGGACGTTCGAGAGGTCAAGCTCGGTGAGCTCGTTGGCGTCGCACCGGAGATCGGTGAGTCGCGGAACGTTAGAGAGGTCAAGCTCGGTGAGCTCGTTGGCGTCGCACCGGAGATCGGTGAGTCGCGGAACATTCGAGAGGTCGAGCTCGGCGAGATGGTTGCCCGAACACGCAAGAAAGACGAGTCCTGGGACGTTCGAGAGGTCAAGCTCGGTGAGCTCGTTGTCGTGGCACCAGAGCTCGGTGAGTCGCGGAACATTCGAGAGGTCGAGCTCGGTGAGATGGTTGTCCGAACACACAAGAAGGTCGAGTCCTGGGACGTTCGAGAGATCAAGCTCGGTGAGCTCGTTGGTTGAGCAAGCGAGCACGGTGAGTGCTGGGGTCTTGGACAAGTCTAGTTCGGTCAAATTTATGCCTGAACATTCCAGGCGAACCAGGAATGGCAGACGGAGCGAGATCTGCGGCGGTGATGTAAGCCGACCCATGAAGCCGATTTCTCGAATCACCAGTCCATCCACCCATTCGAATGCCGGGAGCGGCAAGAGATTGAAATCCCATGCCAGTGTCACGATTGAACCGTTCTCGACACTGAACGTCGTTGTCACCAGGTCCCTATTCTTGCTGCTTTCAAGTCTTTGAATAATGCCTACTGGCTCAAGGGCTAGCGCCGCGGCCCATAGCAATATTTGGCGATAGTCAGCATCACGGAATTCATAATTCCCGATGCGGAAGGGCGCTACGGTTAATAGCTTCTCTGGTGATCGAGCCGAAGCAAGTGCGTCGGAGACCATCCGGGTCAGGATGCCTTTGGGTCCTGCACCGATTTTCTCGATCGCACCGGTCGGTCGAGGGATTATTGCGTTGCGTTTTTTTTCAACCATCTATGCTCGAAATTCCTACCTCGGTAAGTAATGTCCTCGAACCTAGGGAGGTGGTCAGGATAGAAATGTGGCGCGCGCATGATTGTAGGATACCATTAGGCGCGACACTTATCGCATGCTCCACAATGGCAAGCTCGCCCTGAAAAACGCCATTGGCGACAGCGAAGCGACTCGCTCGGCCTTTCTGTTTCCCCGCTCTTCTCAGCGGCGGCTTGTACGGCGTTTTTAAGCGCTATGCCATTTGTTTGCGGGGCATCTCCAGCCGGCACTGAGGAAGCGCCAATCCCCGGCCAATGAGTCAGGGTGGATCAAAATAGCATGATTACGGCACCCCCCTTATTTGGGCGCATAATTACCGCCATGCCTGATCTGATTCGCCTTACTGTGTTCGTACCTAACACCTGCTCGTTTGACACAGACTGCGGGTCTGGATCGCAATGCGTAAAGAGCGAAGCATCGATCGACGGTGTCTGTATGTGCCAACAATAGAATTCAATCGCTCTAATCCAGCCAAGAAGCCAAGGCTCGCAAAAATGCCCCGTTGCCCGAATCTAAACGACGAAGAAGTATTCAAGGACTTCAACGACCTCATTGAAAGACTTGGCGGGAAAGCTATGCGCGAGGATCACATCGCCAACCGTGAGGGGTACATCGAAAGTCTGGACAAAGCTCAAAAGTCTGCTTATCACCGGGCTCACTACCTTTGGGACCGTCACCCTTCGCCTAAGTCGATCAATGCGTTGCTGGACTCGATAGCGAGGCTGGAACAGAAGTTGCAGAAAGAAGCCGCTCCTGCCAAGGCAGGGAAAGCAGAAGAAGCATTCGCTGGCCAGTTTGGGAAGGGGATGAACGAACTCAATGCTCGCCAGGCTCAACAACGTCTCGCCAAGCAACGCCCCGGGATAGACTGGAAGGTAGAACCGTCAAACCTTGAGAATCCGTTTCAAGTGGCCGGCGACAAGACATGGACGATGTTCAGTCGGAACGAGACCGGCAGTGAGACGATAAATCCAGACAGTCTTGTCTCGTAGGCCATTAATTTCTACGGCCTGTTTTCGGCTTTATGAGCCTGCACACCAATAACCCCTGGCGCGGTCAACTGTAAGCAACCAAACCATGACTCCCAGCGAATTCATCGCGAAATGGCATGACAACCAGCTTTCGGAGAGTGCCGGCGCGCAGGCGTTCTTCCTCGACCTGTGCGAAGTGCTGGGGGTGAAGAAGCCAAACGACCCGGACAACTACTGCTTCGAGCGCGGCGCGACCCGTACCGGCGCCGGGCGCGGCTGGGCCGACGTGTGGAAGCGCAACTGCTTCGCGTGGGAAAACAAAGGCCCGAATGGGGATCTGTCGAAGGCGCTGAAGCAACTTATGACGTACACGCTGGCGCTGGACAATCCCCCGCTGCTGATCGTCTGTAACCGGGCGTTGATCGAGATTCACACCCACTTCACGGGAACCCCGTCCGAAATCCACACGATCCGGCTGGAAGACGTTGGCGCGCCGGAAAACCTGCAAAAACTGCACTGGGTTTTCGACGCTCCAGAGAAGTTCCGACCCAACCGCACGGTGCTCGATGTCACACGCGAGGCCGCGGGCCGCTTTGCCGACATCGCACAGTCCATGCAGGCGCGTGGGCACCCACCGGACAAGATCGCCCACTTCCTGATCCAGTGCTTATTTTCCATGTTCGCCGAGGACGCCGGGTTGTTGCCCGAGAAGCTTTTCGACCGAGTGGTCGGCAAGAGCGCCGGGAGTCCGGATAAGCTGACCGCGCGACTGGGCGAGCTGTTCAAGTCGATGCAGGCCGGCGGCGATTTCATGCTGGAGGACATTGCATGGTTCAACGGCGGCCTGTTCCAAGTTATTGAGCCAATTCCGTTGGACGAGTCCGAGGCCAAAGCCCTGCTCGCAGCCTCGAACATGAACTGGAGCCACATCGAGCCGTCGATCTTCGGCACCATGTTCGAGCGCGGACTTGACCCGGCTATGCGCTCGCAGTTGGGAGCGAACTACACGGACCCCGGCACTATCGGCAAAATCATCGACCCGGTGATCGTTCGGCCGCTCACCGCCGAGTGGGAGGCAGCCAAGGCGATCATCGATGAGGCCATGGCCAAGTACCATGCCGGCGGCAAAGGCTCACAGGCGGCCCATAAGACGGCACAGGAGACCTTCTTGCGCTTCATCGAGCGGCTGAAGAAGTTCCGCGTGCTCGACCCCGCCTGCGGGTCCGGCAACTTCCTGTACCTTGCCCTGCGGGCGTTGAAGGACTTGGAGCACCGCGCTAATCTCGACGCCGAGGCGCTCGGCCTGCACCGTCAAATCACCATCGAGACCAGCCCCGCAAACGTGCTAGGCATCGAGATCAATGCCTATGCCGCCGAGTTGGCGCGCGTCACGGTTTGGATCGGCGAGATTCAATGGATGCTGAAAAACGGCTACGAGATTCAGCGCAAGCCGATATTGGCACCTCTTGACCACATTCAATGTCGCGACGCCGTGCTGAATGCGGATGGCACCGAGGCGGAATGGCCGGAGGCCGATGTGATTATCGGCAATCCACCATTTCTCGGCGACAAGAAGATGCGCAACGAGTTGGGAGACGAATACACGGAAGCACTGCGTAAATGCTACGCAGACCGCGTGCCTGGCGGCGCGGACTTGGTGACGTATTGGTTCGAGAAGGCGCGCGCTCGAATCGAATCTAGCAAGTGCCAGCGCGCCGGATTAGTTGCTACCAACTCGATACGGCAAAAGCGCAATCGTTCAGCGTTGGAACGCATTTGCAACAGTACACATATTTTCAACGCTTGGAGTGATGAAGAGTGGGTTAACCAAGGCGCTGCGGTGCGCGTTTCGCTGGTGTGCTTCGGCAATGCGCAAAGCGCGATGCTGGACGGAAGCACCGTTGAATCTATCCACGCCGACCTGACGGCGGGAAACAATCTGACAGAAGCCAAGCCGCTCAAAGAAAATGCCGGATGGTCATATTTTGGATTGTGCTTGGCGGGTCCTTTCAAGGTATCGTCCGCCACGGCGCAAACGTGGTTGAGGTTGCCAAACCCGCATGGCAAACCCAATAGCGAGGTGTTAAAGCCAATCTACAACGGCTCCGACATCACACGCCGCTGGGCGGGGAATTGGGTGATCGATTTTGCTTTGATGGATGAACAGCAAGCGGCCTTATATGAAGCGCCATTTGCCTACGTCGTCGAGAAGGTCAAATCAGTGCGCGCAAACAACCGAGAGGTGATACGTGTCGAAAAATGGTGGCGGCATGGCAGGCCACGCCCGGAGTTGCGCGCCAAACTCGTCGGGTTACGACGCTATATCGCTACACCAGAAACGGCCAAGCATAGGATATTTACCTGGTTACCAATCTCGATTGCGCCCGAACATAAGCTCATTGTCGTTCCTAGACATGATGGCGCGACTCTTGGAATTCTGTCTTCTCGTTTTCATGTGCTTTGGGCAACTCGCTCAGGCGGGCATCTTGGCGTTGGAAACGATCCGGTTTATAGCTCCACTCGTTGTTTCGAGACCTTCCCGTTCCCCGAAGGAGTGACACCCAACCTCGCACCAGCCGATTACAGCAATCCCGCAGCCGCCGAGATTGCCACCGCCGCGCAAGAATTGAACAAGCTGCGCGAGCACTGGCTTAACCCGCCAGAGTGGGTGGATTGGGTGCGCACATCCGAAGAAGAAAAGGCAGGCTATCCATTGCGCCCCGTTGCCAAACCGGGCCATGAAAACGACCTAAAAAAACACACCCTCACCAATCTCTACAACGCTCGCCCCGCGTGGCTGGACAACGCCCACAAGACGCTAGATGCGGCAGTCGCCAAGGCTTACGACTGGAACGACTACGCACCAGGGATGTCGGACGAGGAAATCCTGCGTCGGTTGCTGGAACTCAATCAGAGGCGGGTGTCTTCCAAAGGGGTATCCCTTTTGCTCCACTAAAATCAATAGGTAGTGACTGCATGCTATTCTCTCTCTACGGATCACAACTGATAAGTGCGACCAACTTAAGAGCAATTAAAATGAATGTAAATTTTATTTATCCGACATCGGCAGCGAAAGTTCTTCTATCAAATGGAACAATTTCGATAGTTTTTTCAGGTTTCCCGAGTCCAGAAAATGGCATCCAGGTGGGATTGTCGCTCGATACTGCAAAACAGCTTTATCAAGCTCTCGGCCAGACAATTGAGGATTGCAATGCGCGACCCACTTTGCTACCGAAGCATTAATAGTTTTGCGTGCCATAATTTTTTCCTTTGATTAAATCTACCTATTAGATTTCAGTGGAGCTAAAGGGATGCCCCTGTCTTCCACCCTTGTTGCCGGTCGAGATTTGTCCTCTTGTCAAGTCTAGATGCAGCATTGCTAGTGCGTTCGTCATTCGCTCGCGCTGCGGGCGGGCCGCGCGTCGATGCCGGTTTCGGTGGGCCGATCCTGAACCGGTGCTGCCCTGGGAGTGGCGCAAGCGCACACATAAGGCAATCTAGTCGGGCAACAGAAAGCTATACTGAGCGCGTCCGAAAACGATGCCTTCGCAGGTTGGTTAGGCTGTGAGCTAAAGGGCCATTGGGCCGTGTGGGTCGATGCAAATTGGCGCGTCACCTTCACCTTCGAGGGTAAGGACTCGATCTTGGTCAACCACCGGGACTATCACTAGGAGAGAGTTATGGCACGCATGTATAACCCCCCGCACCCGGGCGAGGTACTTCGAGAGTTCCTGCCGGAGGCAATGACCATCGAGGAAGTGGCGCGCCGGCTCGGCGTATCCCGCGTCCAATTGTCTCGGATTCTGAACGGCCGTTCGGCGATCTCGTCGGACATGGCCATCCGGATCGGCTTGCTGACCGAAACCACGCCGGAATCGTGGCTAGCAGGACAAACCAAATGGAATTTGTGGCGGGCATCGCAAAAACTGCGTCCGGCCGTCGAACCGTTCCGCCACGCGGCGTAACGGCCGCGACTAGGACGCACACGGACGGCATCAGCCCAATCCGGACAATCTTCGCGAACCGCCCGCGGAAAGAGTAGGATTATCGCAATGGGGAATTCAATGTACCCACACCCCTCCTGCTACCCGAACACCGGCACCCCGGTTGTTTGGCGAATTTCCGATACCGTAGCCTCAAACCCAAAAAAGGAGACACAGCATGGGTTACATTGAGAGCAATCTAATGGCTGACGAGCGAGTTCTTCACCAAGCAAAATTGCACTGGGTAGTATTTCTCTGGCCTGCTATTTGGTTCATCGTTGCAATAATCTTTTTCAGCGGACAAGGCAAAGACGACACAGCCGGAGCTTGGTGTCTCTTAATTTCGTTCATCACAGGTGCCGCCGAAATTATTAACTATACGACATCTGAATTCGGATTAACAAACAAACGTGTTATTGCGAAAGTTGGCTTCATCCGCAGAAATTCAATTGAGGTATTGCTAACCAAGGTTGAGGGCATTAACGTGAGTCAAGGCATCATGGGCAGGATTCTGGGGTTTGGATCTATCACAATAAGCGGCACAGGCGGCACAAAAGATCCGTTTCATAAGATACGCGCACCTCTTGAATTCAGGAAAAAGGTCCAGGAACAAATTGCCGTCGTACAAGATTCAAAATAATACTTGAGATAATCGCACAACATACCCCTCGACATAGGAGATCACCATGAAAGCCGCCGCGCCACAAACCCCTTCTGCTATATTCCCAACGACAACAGCCTCAGCTGGTAGCCGCAAACAAGCGTCCACAGGTCTTCGCATAAGACAAGAGGCAGCGGGAGAACATCGATGAGATCAGAAACAAGCCATTCAAACTGTGCCGGCCTTAATCAAACGGCTCTGGTATTTTGCACGTGTGTCCTTATGTCCATATCGGCAAATGCACAAACATCGGGACCCTCGACGGCACAGGTGCAATCCCCAGACACTCACGCTGCCTTAGATTTCGCAATCGCGTTTTTCAAAGCCCATCTTTTCGAGTGCAACGGCGCGCGATTTGTTGCACGCCGGAATCCGCCAGATTTCGACTACGTGTACCAATTACTCGATCCGAGAGTTGCCGTCCAGCCCACAAACGCCCCTAGCGAAATTGATAAACTGAATGGACTTGAATGGCGGGGCCGCATGATCTTAGTAGCGAAGGCAGCAAGAAACGTAGACTTTGAATTCAACCGCGATGCGAAAGGCCATCCAACTGAGGAAGCTTCTAATTTTGGGGAATGGAACCAGTGGTTTGATCCAATGAAACCTCCTGCCTTCGTAACAAACCTTGAGAAGAGACGAGGCGAATGGAAGACTGTTCCTAATTATTTTGCCGGGCAGGGAGATTACTTAAAACCCGTAGATTGCACCATTCTTCTCACACCACCAAAATAGCCCCGAAACTCCACAGGCCGAGCACTAGACACCCTAACTGACCGAAGCGACTCGTCCAAGAACGAAAGAAGGAGGCGGCGGTATGGCAGAATTCAAAGTAGAGGGACCGTTTCCCTTGCGTCGAGAGAAGCGCCCGGCCGGGAATGTCATCGTCAAGGACGGTTTCTGGGACTCTTCAAAGAAATTACCCACGCTCCAAGAAAAGGTTGGAGTTTACGTATTCGCAATAAAACCGCCCAGGACTAAAATCTATACACCCTGCTACGTCGGGCAAGCCAAACACAGCTTCAAGAAGGAAGTGCTAAGTGACCATAAGCTTGGAAAGTACAACAATGCCTTGACCCGACGGAAAAAAGGCGCCCCCTACCTTTTCTTGCTTGTCCACCCAAACCAAAGAACAAATATTACGCAGATAAGAGATCTAGAGAACTACCTTATCATGATGGGGTTCGCAGCAAACCATCAGATCGAGAACGATAAGGGCGCGAAACTTCCGGAATGGGGCATTTCCGGCGTTATTCGAACCACCACTAAAAAGGCATCGGCCCAGGCTAAAAAGCTGAAAGCAATGTTCCGGATTAAGACCTGAACGCAAATAATGTCCCCCGGAGAGCGACAACGCCGCCAATAGCCACCGGGGTGAGCCCATCCACCTGAAACGCGTGTTTGAGGTGCAGATACTCGACTTCGCAAGCTGCTCACCCCGCGCTCCAGGCCTCCGGCCTGCTGACCCCCCCGCCTGCAGAAAAGAGATCGGCCTAGAGCGCGTCAACTTCGAGCATCACTACAAGCTCGGTTTTGTCGCCGGTCCCGGTCGAAGACTGGAAGAACTTAGGCAGCCAAGGCGAGCCGCTCTTTGTGTCGGTGTCGTCGGACTGATCCAGGCCCCCGAGGAAAACCACTTCCCCCGCGTGCAGGCCCACCACCGAGGACACCGAGCGCGTAAGCAAGGTCGGAGAGCCATTGACCCCCGTGGTGGTATTAGCGAAGTCGGAGATTTCCTGTTTCAACGTGACGCGAATCACCCCGGCCAGCACCACCGGCGAGATATTGAGCGACACGCCAGACGACTGATAATTGACGCTCTGCACCGGCTGCCCCGAGGCCGTGACCGTGAGCGCACCGAGCACCGGCACATCCTGCCCGACCATGACCCGGGCCGACTCCCCCGAGGTAACGCGCAGCGTAGGCGAGGACACCAGCTTAAAGCGCGAATCGGAGGCGAGCTTAGACACCGCCATGGAAAACCCGCCTTTCGTGAACGCCAGCACCGGCGCCGCCACCGAGCCGACGCCGCCCACCAGCGTACCGCCCAGGATGTTGAGCGCGATCTGAACCCCGCTCGAATCGTCTTTTGTGGTCTGACCTCGAACACAGGCGCCTTGACCAGGACCTCCGGCGCCGCGACATCGAGCGAGGCGCACAAGGAGCTCAGCCGAACACCCACAGGGCCAGGGTGTAGAAAACCACCGAGAGCGCAAGCCAATGCACCATCCTCAATTTGTCGCTAACCACCGGTGAGATCATTTGCACCCTTTCGCGCCTATGGCGCCGTGCCGCCAGTCACGTCGTTCCATTACAGCTCCTTCGATTTCGATTTACGCGTTCTATGGCGCGTCAAGCGGCACCGCCAATTTCGGCGCGACTGCGTTTGCTCACGCCACCCACCGGTTACAGCGCAAATGCCGCCGTCGGCGGTGTAAAGGGCGCCGTGTAGCGCGCGACGCCCTTCGTTATACGAAGTTCGTCAATATAGCCATGGAGAAATGATGCGGCCGGTTGCCCGTCCTGATACCCCACATAAACCGGCTTTCCGCCGTCATACATCGTCGCCGCCGGTGCCGACCATTCTTGTGCCCCATCCACAAATCCCAAGCACGTTGACCCACTTTTCACCAGCGCGAAATGGTGCCATGCGTTCAACGTCATCGCCGTCGTGCCGGTGTACCCGGTGCCGGGGTTCGAAACACCGTTGCCGTTTCCTAACCACACGACCAATTTCCCCGCCGGTGTAATCGCAACATCCCATTGCATATACGACACGCCAGCGATGCCATCTTTCCCGACGATTTCCATATTGCCCGAGGTCAGGCTCGTCAGATAAACCCACCCTTCGATGGTGAAATCAACGCCGACCAAATTCAGCGCCGCGGAATGGGGCGTCGTCAGATATGACCCGGCCCCATCGAAAGCGCCGCTTGCGCTGCCGAACTGTTTTTGCGCCGTGCTGATGTGCGCATTGCCATACGCCGTGAAAATATTGGGCGATGCGCAAGAGTCGGTGAACGTCGTGGAAGCGTCGGCACCCTCGAAATGCAACAGCGAAACGACGTTTGCGGCGAATGGGTCGGGTGCCGGCGCCGGCGTCGGATACCGAATAATGACGACACCGCTGCCGCCACTCCACGCGGCGCCACCACCACCGCCGCCGCCTAGACCGTCCGTGCCGTTCGAATTCGAACCGCCGCCGCCGACGCCGCCGGTTCCAGAAAAATTTACACCCGCTGCGGTTAAGCCTTCGCCAGCACCGCCCCCGGCGTATGTAACCGACGCGCCGCTAATTGAATTGGCCGTGCCGGCGCCACCGTCGCCAGGCGTTTGTTGGGTGGACGGCGCGTTGCTACCGGATGCGTCGGTGCCAATGCCGGATGCGCCACCACCACCACCACCGGCCACCCATCCCCCGATGCCGCTGCCGGTGATAGATTTACCGCCGTTCCCGCCTTGGCTACCGGTGCCGCCTAATGCCTGCCCCGCGGGGATTCCCTGTGTGCCGCCACCGCCACCGCAACCGCCGTCGGCGCCGTTGTCGATGTAACTCGTATATGCGCCACCGCGCCCGCCGCCATACGCCGTGATGGTATCAAACACCGAATTGCCGCCGTTCGTGTGCGGCGCGCCGCCAGCACCGACCGTGACGGCATAGGCGCCAGCGGCGACCGGGTGCGCCGTGACATATTGGAAACCGCCACCACCACCCCCACCGTCACGAAGATTCCCGCCCCCGCCCCCGCCGCCGCCAACCGCCAGCACATCGACCGTTCCGCTGCCGGTGACTGTGAACGTCCCGCCAGCGGTGAAAGTGTGAACGGTGTACGCGCCGTCCGTGGTGATGGTGCCGCCGGTCGCAACCATACCGACGGGCGCAAGCGCCGCCCGCACCGCCATCACCATCGCGTTCAGGCAGCCCGGCACAGTCATTTCACGTCGCCCAGGAGCGAACAGGTCGCGCGCGTGGCGGATTCGATGTAATAGGTGAACACGTCCACCGCGCCCGCTGTCGCTGTCAAGGTCGGCACCGTGCCGCCTGGGAATTTCCAGAACGCGTTAAAGCCGAGCGTGAGCGGCGTGTACGGCGACCCCACTGGTTGCGTAATTACGATGCACCCCGACTGCCCCTGCACCGGATGTGATGGCGCGGAAAGCGTGGAGTTCTCCGTCATGGTCATGGTGAAGTTGTTGCCGGTGTCCAGGTCAATCGCGGTCGCGCCAGCCGTCGAAGTCAATCCCGCTGGCGCCGTGCCCCGCTGCGCCTTCGTCCATGACTGAACCACCCCGAGCTGCGCCAGCGCGGCGAGGAGCAAGGCGGAATCCTTGATAAGCGAACCCGTCGCGCCGTCGAACAAGACGATGGCGCTGTCCGTCGCGGCAATCGGCCCGATGACGTCGCCCGAACCCGAGCCAGAGGGGCCAGCCGGTCCCGTTGCCCCGGTCGCGCCGGTTGTACCGGTTGCGCCCGTCGGCCCTGTTGGGCCAGTCGGGCCCGCCGGCCCGGTCGGCCCGGCTGGACCCGCCAGAGTGTTGATGCCGAGGGTGGTGCGGTAATCGGTGTACGCGGTGACCACACCGCCAGCGGTGACCACCGTGTAGAGCGGCCAGCGAGGCGATGGCGGAGAGCCCAACGAGCCCACCGTGAACGCGGTGGTGTTCTGGTACAGGTTGCCGAGGTCGTCGCACTCGATATAGCTGGTGGAATTGTCCGGTAGGGTTAGCGTGCCGTCGGCAATGTTGGCGTAGGTCTGCGGAAAGATGCCGCCGTAGTAGCCCCAGGTGAGGCCCGCCGTGGTCGGCGCTTTGCGCGCGAACAGGGAGTTCGGCGCCACCGCGTCGAAATTCTCGTTGATTTGCACCTCGGGCGAGGCCGAGGCGTTGATGGTTTGGAGTCGTGACATTTCGGTGTCCTATGCGGCCTGCTGCAGCGGGTAGCCTCTGCCGACCGTGGCAGAGCGTTGGTAGACTCTGGCGTAAATGGTGTTGCCCGGCGTCAGGCCGTCCGCAATTTGCTGTGCCTCGGTGTACGGGGCCGTCGGCGTCGAGGAGGCGATGGTGCGCACCACGGTGGAATAGCTGCTGCCGCTGAAAATATCAATCTCGTACGATTCGGTGTCCTCGCCGAGCGGCACATTGATGCCTAGCGGCCCGATCATGCGGACCGCCAGGCGCGTGCGCCGCTGCCATTCGAATATGACGTTGTTCGCCGCGTCGCGGCCCGCCTTGAAAAGAATCGGCGAAAACGGTTTCAAGCCGATCGCGATGTCGGTGAAGCTGACTGCAACCGCGCTGCTCAAAGGCTGACCGAGGGTGACGCCTTTGTAAAACCGAGAGAGTCCGAGGTCGGTGTTGAGCATGAGCACCCGGCGCAGACCGGCGGCGCGCAACAGCACGCACCGCTCGCTTACGACGTGCCCGGTCGTCGCCCACTCCGTTCCACGGCCGCCGCGCAGCAGACCGCTCAAGACGTAGACCCCGGGCGCCGTGATGGTCGCCGTGCGAAACTGGATCATTTCAGATCCGACCAGCATGGCGTTGACCGCGAGGTCATGCAGCACATTGTCGCGCGTGTCGCTCGCCAGCGATCCCAGGCCAACATTGACCGTGACGGTGTTCGTTTCGTCGAACATCCGTCCGCGCGTCCAATCCCCGAGCGTGGTGGTGCACCAGCCGAACACCGCGCTTTCCAGCACGGTCGCTTTGCGCACGTAGGTCACATCGTCGACGCTGTTGAAAACCGCCGAGCCAGGATACAGGGCGGAATCGCCCTTGGTCGCGACGTAAAATCCGGCGTCGTTGTCCGAGTCCTGCAGGATCGGAACGTCCATCAGCGTCATCACCGTACCCGCGACCGGAACGACCACGGTGCTGGAAGTGTAGTCGGCGCTGGTGATGCCCGTCTCGATAAGCGCCGATGCGTCGTCGAGCACCGCATCGAAGGTGAGCAGCGGATAGGCGTCGGTCTTTTTAACCAGGCGTGCTCGGAACATTGCGCCGTCCTGGCCCGTGAGCGTCACCACGTCCGTGGGCTCGAGCCGGCAATAATCTCCGAGCACCTGGATGGTGCTGCTCAATACGCTCGTGGCCGTGTCGAGCAGGATGCTGTCGGCAATAGCCTTGGCATCGGCCGCCGACATTCCCAAGGCCATGGAAAGCGCGTTGAGCGTTCCGCCCGCCGCGCTAATCAGGCGGTCGCTGTATTGCGTGTCGGGCTGGTAGTCGTTGTCGATGTTGATGTAGGTCAGCGCCACCTGGGCGGGGATCTCAAGCTCGTTCGCCTGCAGCAATGCGAGCGGCTCGGGCGAATCCGTTCCCTTGGTCGCGCCAAGATCCAGATAGGGAATGGTGGCGACGGAAGCGCCGCCGCGCGGTCGGAAATAAATCTTGTCGCTCACCGTCATTTCGAAAAAGTACGCGGACTCAAGCAGCTCGATGACTGAGCGCATATTGACGATCTGCGATACCGCCATGCACCGCACCGGGCGCGTGATTGCCGACAACGCGGCCACGTCAATTTGATTGACGCTTAACCCGGCGCGAACGCATAGCGCCGACACGACGCTGGCAAGCGTCGGCGGCGCTTTTGCAATAGTTGCGGCGCCCCTTATCCACGGCCCATAGCCGGCGGGCGGCGTGTACGAAAAATACAAAGGGTCGGCAATAATCGTCGCGTACCCCGATCCAGTATAAGGCGCGAGTTGTGGCGCCGGCCCCCAATTTCCATTTGCCAATTCCGGGCAATGGACGGTTCCCGCCGGTACCCCGCCAATCCATAGTTCAACCGTCAGCGCATCAAAATCAACCAACATTCCGCAATGTTGAAGCCCGCCGATTGACGCGCTTGAATATTGCGTTGCAATTCCGCCGCTGCGCGTGACGGTTGTCCCGGCCGGCCCGAACGGCGGGTAATATGTTTGATTGAACGAAAAGCCGATCGACTGGTCATCCCTGCCGAAACGGATGTCGCCCGTCCCGCCGTCATACCCCGGTTGATTTTGCGCGCGCCATTGATCGGTGCACAATCCGCACCCGCCGTACATTAGATGAAATTCACAATACAATTTTCTGTCGACCCCGCTGGCGCTTTTGAATACGCTGGGCGTGAATCCCCAAAACTGTGGGTCAGGGTTTCCCCACTGGCCTTGATAGGTCAATGACGAATTGGGCTCCGCCCACGCCGGTTGCGGAAGCAACCACGGATAATATTGCAGCGATACGCCGCTGTAAGGCACACTCGGCAAATACGTCAACGGGTCAATCGCCGCGTATGCCTTTCCGCGCACGGCGCCGCTTTCGATCACTTCGAAGGTGAGGTTCGGAACCTGGCCGCTTTGCCCGAGCTGCAGCCCCTCGATGAACACGTATCCGCGCCCGCGATATGCCGGCGCCGCGCCGATGCCGACCGCGGCCTCATAGGTGGGGTCTGGAAGTTGGGTGTCGGACCCGGGATAGACCGTCAAGCGCGACCATTGCGTTGTCGCGATGCTCGCCGCCAGGCTTCCATCCGTTGCGGCAGAGTCCGCAGTGTAAATCAGCGCGCCGTTCAGCCAGATGCGGCCCACCCCGACAATGGGATTGTCCGACAGGCCGACAAGCATATCCATGTTGTAGCTGATCGTTGAGGTGGACACCCCACCACCGCCGCCGCCTTTTCCGCCGCCCGTTGTCGTGGTGGTGGTCACTGGTCTACGGTCAGTGTTCCACCATACTTGGCCGGCGACCGTTGCCGCGCCGCGAATATACGGGATTGCCTGACCGTAGGCCGTGCCAGTGACGGTCAAGTCCATCAAGGATTGTTGCTGTCCTTGGGTCGGTTTTGCGAACGAGCCGCCCAGGGCCGAACCGAGCGACCAGCCGAGAAGCGCGCCCTGCGGCCCACCAATCCAAAACCCGAGCGCGGCACCGGCGGCGGATATGACGAGCTGTGCCATTAGGGGGAAATTCCACGCAGAGAATAGGCCGCAGCGAAGCGCATGGCCCTACTAAACATCAACCGCGTTTCGATCACCCGAGGCGGACGCGCGGCGAGTGCGGCGTGGATGATGGACAGCGTCCCTAGGCTCGAAGGGTAGTCCCCCAAGAGGGCAAGGTGTTGCGGGTCCTCGTCCGTTATAAGCAACACCACGTCGCCCGGCACCATTAACTCGCGCGGCTTTTGGTCCATGTATTCTCCGCACCAGCGCATCATGCTGCTACCGTCAGGCACTTGGGAGTAGGCAACCGTGTCGAAATCCTTGGACACCAACCCGAGCGCGCGCGCGACGCACACCAGTACCCCGGCACAATCCAGGCCAACACCTGGGAGTCGCCCCATGTGCTGAAACGGCGTGTCGATGTAGCTGCGCGCCAAGCGCACGGCGTCGGCCCTGGTGTGACTCATGCGACCACCGCAATGCTCGGAGGCGCCGTCAGGTCATTCATGCCTTTGCGGTGCGGCTCGCCGACGAAGTTCAGGACGTTATTGAATTTTGTGTGGCAATCCTCGTCAACCCGTTTCATGCAACCGGCGACTGCGCGATAGGTGTCACCGGGAAGGACGGGCAATACGAGTGGGATGGCCAGGCCGAAGTGCCCGCCAGCAGCGAAGGTCTTGATTTTGGCGGACAGGCCATTGTTGTTGCCGCTCGTGAACACGATCTCGCCTTCGTTGAACCATTGCGCGGCCTCCGTGCGGCTACTGTCGGCGAACGTCTGCTCGTTGGTGACGCTGGTGATCGCCCCCGTATAGGTGAACGCCGTGACGTCTTTCTTGCAGCGGGCATCCCCGAGCCGCGCGCGGCAGGTTTTGCTGCTCGCGTCGCCCACCGACTGCTGCAGGTATTGGCGAAAGTCGCGCAGCTCCGCGGTGACGGAATTGCGCAGCAGCGTGAATTCGCCCAAGGTGCCCGAGAGCAGCGTGTCAATGCCGTCGCTGATGCTCGCCCAGTTGTAGCGGAAAATGGTAAAGGCGGCGTTGCGCCACTTGCCGCCGAGAATGTCCGCGGTGGTGAATACCGATCCGTCATGCAAGGTGCTGAGCTGCAAGTTTCCCACCGCGGCGTTGGCGGCGATCACGATGTCGCTCGCGGCGAGGCCCGGCTTCGCGAGATAGGTCACGCCGCCCACCAGGTCGTCGATGTCGTGCGTCGTGAACGCGAACACAGCGCCGTCCGCGCGGGTGATTTTCAGGGCGGTTGCGAGAGTGGTGTTGCGCGTCGCAATGTGCGCAGCCAGCGCGCTAGGCAGCGTTTTCATAGGCGCAGTTCGGTGATGGCGATCGAAGTCCAGTCGTACAGCTCAAAGCTGATCCATTGCGGCATCATCTGGTCGATGTCGAAGCGCACGGGGAAATCGAACTCGCCCGTCCAGCTTGTCGGCGCGGGGCCAGTTCCCGTCACAATTCCGGTGGTGGTGTCCAGCGAATAAGTGCCGCTGCCGGCGAGTACCACGGTGCCGGCGACCGGTTTGGAGATTTTGCGAAAGGTCGTCAGGGCGGCGAAGGTGTATTTTTTGTAAAGCTGCCAGTGGGTGCTGTCGATCGCAACGATCGAACCCTCGCCTGCGAGCGCCTGATAGTCGTTGAAATTTTTGAACCGGAATCCGTTGTGCATCCCGGCGACGCCGTGGAAAAACGCCAGCAGGTCGTCCAGCTCGGCCTGGTTGCGCACGCCCTGAATCACGTTGCCCTGGTAGAGCGGCATCGACCAATTCTGGTTATTGACTTCAAACCCGCCGGCGTTGCGCGCGATGCTGGTGGAATAACCCGGGCCGAATTGAGAGCCGGCGCCGATCGACTCGGGAAAGCGCGGGGTTTCGATAAACATCAGTTGTTCCTCGCCATTGCGCGCTGCACGCCGAGGCCCGCCGCCGCCGCGATCTGCGCCTGCGAGCGCGTGTCGGTCTGGCCGCTAATGGTGAACACGTTGGTCACGGTCACCGCGCCGCCCATCGAGCTGTTTGGGATGATGTTGCCGGAGGTCGAGGGCACAAACATTTCCGGCCCCTGCTCGCCGACCACGTAAGGGCTGCCAGCGGACACAGGGCCACCGCCCGCTGCAAAGGCAAGCTCCGCGACCGGCGCCGCTGCCTGGGTGCCAGGCCCGAGAATGTTTCCAAGCCAGGACATCGCGCCGCCAAGGTTGGAAGCAAGTGGGCCGGTAATTTGCTGGCGCACCTGAATACGAATAATGTCCGCGATCACCGAGTCCGCGAACGTCTTGAAATTGAGCTTGCCGGTTTGGATGAACGTGACCAGCGCGTCCTCCATGTTTTTGAAGGCGTCGGTGAAGGCGGTTTTCGCCATCGCTGCGGCGTTGGTCGCGGAGTCCAGGTAGTCGCCGATGGCGTTTTTTGCTCCGTACTCGAACGTCCTATTTACCGTCGAGGCCGAGGTTGCGATGTCGTCCAGCCCTTGCCTGAGCGCCGTCGCGCGCTGGATCTGGTCGGGGGTCATAGCCGACTTGTCGATCTGGTTGAGCGCGTCGAGCTCGATCTGCATCTGCGGGATGAAACTCTGGCGCAGCAGCAATATCCGCTGCCTGCTTTCGTACTCGCTGATGAGCCCCTGGTTCGCTTGGAGGGTGATCGCCTTTTCCTGATTGCCGAGGTCGGCCTGCGAGCGCCCGAACGCCGTCGTCACGTCGGCAAGCTGCGCGGTAATGAGGCCCGTCCGGATCAGGTCGTTCGCGATCTCGAGCCCGGCCGTGTCGCTATTGGCCGTCATTTTGTTGAGCTCATCGGTCCATTGCTTGTCCAGGCCGACCAGGTACGCTTCGGTCGCCTTGCCTTCCCCGGTGAGCATCTGCTGCTCCATGGTGTTGCGGTCGAGGGTGTATTTGCGCCAGGCGTCGGTGGCGTCCTGCGCCGTTTTTGCGGAGATCCGTGATTCTTCTTCCATCGCGACGTTCAGCTCGCCCTGCACCTTGACGACCTTCGCCATAGCCGTGTACCTGGCCGCTGGATTGGCTGCCGAGTCGACGCTTTTCTGGCCTGCCGCGAGTTCCCTTTGGAAGGTCGCTATCCTGGAATCGGCAGCCTGGTGTTCGAGCACGTCGCGCGCCGCGTAATAGGTCTGATAGCTGACCATGTTGTGCGCGAGCGCCTGATCGAGCAAAAGCTGCGCGCTCGCGATTCCGGCTTGCATCGTCTTGTCCAGCGCATCCTGCTGCGCCGTTACATAGGCTGCAAAAGCGGCGGCGTTCTTGCCGGCTTGCAACCCTCCGGTGGCATCGAAATTCGCCTGCGGCTTCGCGGGTGCCGGACCGCCCTCCGTGGCCTTGAACACGTCCGCGGCCTTTCGCAACGCGATCTTGGCCGCAACCGCCCGTGTGAAGGCGGTCGTGTCCATGTTGTAGAGCGCGGCCATTTTCTGATTCGCCTCGACCGTCAGCTTCTCTTGGTCGTCCAGCAATTCCTTGTAGGCCGCGTCGCCTTCCTTCTTCGTGAGCCCGCCCGGCGTCAGGAAGGAGGCGATGATCGCGAGGTGCTTCGGCAGCAATTCCAAATCTGCGTCGGCCGCCTTGAAGCTCGACATGATCACGTCAAGCATCATGGGGATGGTTTTGAGGACGTCGATCAAGCGCGCCGCGCCCATCGCCGCCGCATCGGCCCAGCTCGTGATCGAGCCGTCCGCAGCGAGCGCCTTCGTCTCGCCCCCGAGTGAATCCGCCTCTTTGGCGCTGTCTGTCAATGCCGTAATGAACGACTGCATCGAGGGCAGCGCCGCGCTCACGACGGTATTCCAGAGGATGGTTGTCTGCTGATTGAGCAACGCGACCTGGAGCGCGTATTCCTTGGCAGCCTCGGCCTGGGCCTTGGTAGTGGTCGCCTCGACGGGGCCAAGCTCCACCAGCGCCCTCATCGCCGGCAACTGCTCCGCGCCCGCTTTGCCCATTAACGCGACCGCAATGGCGGTCTTGCCTGCTCCGTCGGCGTAGCCGTAGAGCTGCTGCGCGATCTCGCGATAGAGCACCGATGGCGCTTTGAGGTTGCCCGCCGCGTCCTTGGCCGACAAGCCCAGGAACGCCAGCGCCTGGGTGGCAGGCTTGGTGATGTTGGCCGATGTACTTTCGGCTTGGCTCAATTTGGTGAGTGCGATCGTCACGCTGTCAATATCGCCACCCGAGAGCCCGGCAAAGAACTGCAACTGCGAAAGCGCCTCGATACTGGCCCCGGTTTTCTCAGAGGCCTGCTGCAGCTTGTCCATGCCGTCGGCGACCGAGTTGATTTTTTCGAGCAGCATCGTCGCGGAAAACCCCACGCCGATGGCGCCGAGCATGTGTTCGATGTTTTTCACGGCGTCGCCCACAATGCTCTGGGATTTCGCCATATCGGTCGTGAGCTGCGCCATGTTGGCTAACATTTGGATCTCGAGCGTGCCAGCGATCATTTTTTACCCCTTGCGGCCATTGCGCGAATCGAGTGCAGCATCCTGTCGGCTACCGAGGAGAGATCCACCGCGCGCGCGGCGGCGGCGCTCCACGGCTGCGGACAGTCTGCCTTTTCCGCGTCACGCATCCCGACGATGTAGTCCATGGATAGTTGCCTCAACAGCCGCGCCTCCCACGGCTGCAGCCGCACCCCGGTGTTGCTTTGCCAGGCGCGGATTTCCTCATGCGTGAGGGGCCCGAGCCCCATCCCGGCGACCATCGTCGGCCCCATGTCCCACAGGTAGGCCACGAGATAGTCGGCACCGTCCACGCTCGGCAACTCGGGCACGTAGAACTCGTCCTTGCGATCTGCTCGCATCTGTTCGAGGCGCGAGAGCCGCCGGGCGGTCGAGCGGTCGTTCTTCCCGCGTTCAGGCGACGTATTCAGCCAGGCTCGTTGACGCACATGGATCGCTAGTTCGTCGTAGAGCCCTGCGTAAAATTTGCGGTTTCGTTCATGTAGGCCATCACCTGGGTCGCGATGAACGAAAGCCGCGTGTTGGCGTAGATCTCCGCGAAAAACGTCGCGCCGGTTGCCCCGGTGTCGCTTTCCGCGTTCTCTATTTCCTTGGTGCACGCGACGAGGAACTCGGTTTGATCCAGCGCCTTTTCCTCGGCGGATTGATCAGCCTTGCCCTTGCGCTCGCGGTGTTTGAGCCAGCGCGCGGCCTTGGCCGACATCGCCATCGCGTACTGCTTCGAGCCCGGCCCGTAGACATGCACCCGGATGGGTTTCGACAGATCGGGCTTGCCATCTGCATCGGCCGCATACATCGGCGCGTCCGCGGCATCGCGCAAGTGCACGATTCCGATCTCCTGCATTTCGTATTGTTTGAGGGTTGACATTCAGGTTCTCCAAAGTGAAAGGTGAAAGAGCCGGTTGTTGCCGGGAATTCGTCTTACGTCGCCGCAACGACGACGGGCTGCTTGTCCAGATCGAGCGCGACAGTGACGCGCTGGATGTTGTCCACCGTGCCATCGACGTGAACGAAGCTCGTGACCAGCGCCGAAATGTAATGAACCTCGCCGCTCGGGTAGACCATCCTGAAAGCGAGGGGATTGTTCGTCTCTACCGCCGTGCGCAGGATGGCCTGCCCTGCGTCTGACGGCACGTTGCCGATCTTGAGCGACATCTGGCCGTAATCCTTCGAGCCGGGCCGCTTGACCACCACGGCGGTGTCCACGGGAATGAACTTGGTCACCGTTCGCGTCAAGCCGTGGTCGCCGTAGTCCTCGACCTCGCCGATGAGCGTGTAGATCATGCTGCTCGCGGCGTAGCCGCCGGCGTCGAAGGTCGCGGGGAGGGTAGCGGAAACAGCCAGCGTTGCGCCGGCCAATGATTGAACTGTGGTTGGTGCAGTCATGGCGTTTTCCTTTCAGTTGGCATAAAAAAACCCGCCGGCAACATTTGCGGGGCGGGCAGGTTGGAGAAACAGGCGCGGCCTGTTCCAGCAATTCGCTAAGTTGACTCGATGAATTTGACGATGAAGTCCCGGCTCTGCACGAAAATCAGCAGGTCGTCGTCGCGCAGGTCCGGCCCGGCGATCTCCGGCAGGATGCTGTCTACCGCGATGCCGTTGACGGTGCCGTGGGTGTTCGGGCAGGCTTTGCGCACGAGTTCAAGGATCGACTTCTGATCGGCGTAGCTTTTGGTTTGCACCGTCACCTGGACGCGCTCGGTCGCCATGACCTCTGCGCTATTCATGGCAACGGTGTTGCGCTCGACGGTGCTGATGTGGCTGATCCCGATGGCGGGCAGCACCGTGTCGATCGGGATCACCCCGGCCATGATCTTGCTCGCCGGCACGACCGCAAGCACGGCGGCATCGTTCGCGAGGAGCGATCGGATCGCGATGACCCCGCTCATGGCGGCGTTTCCTGCTGCTCATAATTCCAGGTCATTATTCGTCGCCCTCAATGAGTATTTCCGCGGTGTCGAGCCCTTCCTTTTTGGCAAGACGCGTTTTCATGTACTCGGCTGCGGCGATCACCGCCGGCTCGCCCTGGCTGTCCAGGGCCGGGCGCAGGAACGGGTGCGCTTTCATCCCCGGGTGGTGCACGGACTGATAGAGCAGCCCACCGATTGAGAGCGCGGCCTTGCCTTTGGCCGAAATGGTGTGCGGCACCGCCCCGGTAAATTCGATGATGTTCGCGTACCAGACATCTGCGCCCCCTTTCGTCTTTCCGCCGACGACCACCCGCGCCATGACGTAGGGCCGGCTGATTTTCGTTCCAATGTGGATGCTGTCGCGCAGCGCGCCAGCATAGTCGCCGTACTTCGCGGCGCCGCTAGAGCTTGGCGCACCGACCGGCACGTTCGCCTGCGCCTCCGCCATGATGAGCTTGGCGCCGGCGCGAAGCGCGCCGCGCATCACGTTCAATTCCAGCTTGGGCGGCAGGGTGTCGAGGAGCGCCTGCAATTGCGCAAGGCCAGTGACTTTAATCTCCCGATCGGCCATTATCAGCTCGAGTATTTTTCGCACATCATTTCGAGCATCCTGCGCCGGCCACGGATCTCGGCCGGGCCGCCGACGATCTGGTAGATGACGTCGGTGTCGCCGTGCACAGTGATGCGCATAGACGAGTCGATGTCGTTGCGCCAGCGAATCCTGATGCGGGTTTGGTTTCGCGCCACGGCGAGCCCCTGCAGCACTGACTCCGATCTGCTCGGCAGAGCGTCCTGCACTTCCGCGTGGAACTGCTCGGCCAGCGGCGGGCTCCCGGGCAACACGGCGAGCGGCACCCAAGTGATTACTTCGGTTCCGTAGTCCGCGTCCTGCGTGACCTGCTTTCGCTCAATGGTGATCAAGCGGTCTAGGGTTCCGGCGGCCACGCGCACCCCTGCCCCAGAGCCGATCATGGCGCGATCCAGTAGCACTGCATCGTGTCGGCGCAATCGACGACATGAAGGCCGGCCGCCTCGATCGCTTTCGCAACGCCTGGACAGTTCTGCCAGCGATAATCGTCGAACACGGCGATGCCGCCCGAGGCCATGCGCGGGCGCAGCCATACGATCGCGTCGGCGGTGCTTTTTTCAAGGTCCATGTCGACGTGCGCGAAGCTGACGCGCTTGTCGAAGGCCTCGGCGGACTGCGGGAACAGGCCGGCGATCAGCGCCACGTTGGCGGGCATCGCGTCTTTGACCGCGGCAAGCGATGTGTTTGCGAACTCGCCCGGCTTGTGGAAGTCGATTTCGCGCCAGGACTCTTTCGGCAACCCCTCGAACGTGTCGAACCCATAGCACCGCTTTTCCGGGAAGTCGCCCGCCAGTGCTTTCAACGCGCCGCCCTGGTAGACCCCAAGCTCGACGATGCAGCCGGCGACGGGCCGAACGCTCTCAGCCAAGCGCAACAGGGACGCGAGCTTTTTCGGTGTGAGCAGAATTTCCATGATGCTCCGCTATGAAAGTTTCGATCCGCGCGAGTGCGGCCGGAATGTCGATGCTCTTGTCGTGAGTGCAGTCCGGCGACCAGCACGAGCACGGCTTCACCGGCTCGATTGGTAGCCAAGGCGAATACCTGCCGCCCGCCGAAAACGATTCCTTGCCCTCGAAGCCGCCGAAGATGCAGATAAGCGGCGTGCTCACGGCCTGCGCGAGCACCGTCATGAATCCGGGCGACGCGAAAACCAGGTCGACCTTTGCGGTGAGCGCAGCGATGGTTTCCACGTCAAGCTCGCCGTGGTGAAATTCGGCGTCAGCTTTGAACGGTGGCCCGATCAGGTGTTCGCTCACCATCGTCATATCGGCCAGGCTGATCACGAAGTACCGGTCGCGGATTGCGCAGAGGAGTGCGTGCGATGCCGCCAGGTCTGGATTGCGTGCGATCTTCGCTTGGGCTGATACCCGGTTCGCTTCTGAAATAGCTACCGGCGGGCGGTAGATCATCAGCGGCCTGCCGTCGCCTAACTCCATGAGCACGGCGTCCGCCTTCACGGCCCACGCGGGTGCGATTGGCAGACGGAAGTCGCCCACCGCCGCCGCGCCGCACACGTTCGCCATTGTCCCAAGCACCGATCCGTGAAATTGCACTCCACGCGGCATACGGTGCAAGTAGCCGTTCGTCAGCGTCCGCGCGCCAGGTGGCGGCAGCGTGCGCCCGTACAGCGCGACGGTGCGTTGCTCGTTTTTCGCCATCCAGCCAATCGGCGACTTCAATGGCAGCAGATGCAGCTCGGGCATGTCCCAAAAGAGTTGCGGCCAGGACGTTTTCAGCCAGACCTCGTTTTGACGCATCAACTCGCGCACGATGGCGCGCTCGTGCAGGTTGTCACCCAGGCCGTGCATCCCGTTAAGGACGAGCGGCGGCAAAGGGGAGGGCATCGCTTAACTCCAATTTTGGAAAGCTGTCGATGGCCGAGCCCGGCGAGCAGTTGAGCACCCGCACACCGGCTGCCTTGATTGCGTTCTCGCCCGCCGAGAAGGCTTTTCGGTATTCGGCATAAGCCGCGACGGGCTCACGTTTCGGATGGTCGCCGAACCAATGCGTTTTGCCGGTGGGCTCTCGCGCATCGAATCCGAGCAAGACCACCGTCTTGGCGCCGGCCAGGACGGCGATGTTGAGTGCCTGGTAGCCCGAGTTGCTGCCGGTGACGATCTTTTTCGGGTCGAGCGACAATCCGAAGCCATGGCCCCGGCCATTGGCGTTGCGCAGTATGTGCACCGCCGGATCCCTGATGTTCGCGCCGCTGTCGGAGATCGAGCATTTTTGCCCGGCGAACGACTGAAAGTCCGGACGGTCCTTGTGCCAGCCCCACCATTCCGAATCGGCGAAGTAGCACACGTCGGCGAACGGCGCCAGGCGGTAGGCGTCGTTGATTGCGATCACGCGCACCGCGCCGGCCTCGCGCGCCTCGCGCACCTGCTCGACCTGCTCCACGGTCAGACTCGGCCCGCCTCCGATCAGCACCGCCGTCGTTTTGTCCCATTCCCGCGCGACTTCGCTAAACGAGGAGCCGGGCCCCCGGCGCAAGACGCTCACGCGATCGACAGATCGGCGCGCTCCGGCTTGACGATCTGCTGCGCAACATCGAGCAGCAGCGGCATCATCACCGGGTCGCGGTCATAATTGGCTTCCGCCCACAGCTTCATGGCCTGCTTGAAGCGCGTCGGCACGACGCTCGCATCCTGTTGCGGACTGCCGAGACGATTGGCAAACCCGGCTCGGAACGTCACCCGGAAGCCCGCGAAAATACCGGTTGTCGGCCAGGAAATTCCGTTCAAGGGAACCAGGCGCGGCCACTTCGAATTTGCCTCGCGCAGCTCATAGGTCGCAGGGTCAATCTCCGTCTCGACGCCGGCCTGATCGACCGACACGAAGGAAGTCAGCGCGATGATCGGGGCTTTGCGCAGCATGATTTCGCCGGATCTCATCCAATGGAGCCAGTCGCGCTCGCCGAACCAGCCACGTCCGAAGCCGAGGCCTGGCGTGTAGCCCGAAACGCGATCACCCCCGATGGAGTAGCCGCCCAGGCGGCTCCCGAGCGTCAGGCGCCAGGTCTGGTCGATCAGCGCGCGGGCGGTGTAATCCTCGACCCATTCGCGCGCGGCAACGATCAGCGTCGTGATGTCGTCATCTTCATCGGTGACGGTCATGAAACAGCGCAGGTGCCGCTTCATTTCATCGAGGGTCACCGGCTCGATGTCCGGTTGGGTTACACGTTCAAGCGTGAAGTTCATTTGAGTCGTACCGGCTCGCGCGCGGCGGGCGGGGCATCCGTTTTGCTGTCCTTGCCGCGCGCACCCTCTTTCACCATCAGACGCCAGGCCGCGGAAGTGCCCGGCTTCTCCGTGGTCTTTTCCTGGCAGTGCCAGGCCGAGCCGCCCCAGGTCACCACGTCGCCGCGCTCGAATTCGCCCTCGCGCCATACCTCGCGGTACAGAAGCGCGCTGGTCTTGATCTCCCGCACCAGCGTGCGCCCGCTCGTGTAGTGCGTGGTGCGGCGGATCGTGCGGCCATCGTCCAGCGTTTCCTCGGATTCGTGGTCAATGCCGTTCATGCTGACGACCCAACCGGCTTTTTCCAGGCCGGCGTCGGTGATCGGATCGGTGTTGCGGATCGCGCGAATGGTGCCGCCACGGTGTTCTGCGAAGGTGCCGCGCGGATAGTTTCTCGCTTCGTCGATCGCAGGCAGGATGTCGATCGCGAGTGCGTCGCGCCCGGCGTCTCCATCCTTACCGTCGCGCCCGTCGCGACCGAAGGCGCCAGCGGCGCCGGGCTCACCGGGTTTCCCATCCTTGCCCCGGAGCGCCTCAAGCCATTGGAGCTCCGTACCGGCGAAGCCCTTTTCGACCGCGAGCTCGTAGGCGCTTTTGCCGTTCGCGCCGTCGCGCCCAGGACTGCCGTCTCTGCCGGGCTCGCCATCGGCGCCCGCTTCGCCAGGATCGCCCTTTTCTCCACGCTCGCCCGCCTGGCCCGACTCACCCGGTGAGCCTGGCAGACCGCGCTCGCCGACCGCGCCGGGCTCGCCTTTTGCACCCGGTGGACCCTGCTCGCCCGCCGGACCTTGATCGCCCTTTGCGCCGACTTCGCCTGCCGGGCCTGCCTCACCCTGTGCGCCGGCCTCGCCGCGCTCGCCCTGCGGCCCCGGATCGCCCTTGACGGACTCACCGGGCGCACCGCTGTCGCCCTTTTCGCCGCGTTCGCCGACTGCGCCGGGCTCACCTCTTGCGCCCGGCTGGCCTTGTTCTCCCGGCTCACCCTTCGCACCACGCTCACCGGGCGTGCCAGGAACGCCTTTTTTCCCGCGCTCACCGGGCGTCCCGGGCTCGCCTTTTTCTCCGGCCTCGCCGCGCTCGCCCGGCGCGCCCTGGTCGCCAGGGTCGCCAGTGTCACCCTTTGGCCCCGCAGGAATGGCGCCGAGCTTACGGTCGAACTCGTCAATCCGCGTGGACAGTGGAGATATGGCGCTAGCAACGTAACGCCTGACCGCCTTAATCATCTTTTTTGCGAGCAACTCGACGTCAGGCAGGTTCAAGTTCGAGCCCCTTGATGAATAGCTCGGCGAGCACGGCTGCGTCGATTGAGTCCGCTTTGTCGTTTGCCGCCGCCGGAACCGGCATGGGCGGCGCCCCCGGCGCGGGCGTCATTTCAGGCTTCGGCGCAGCACCGGCGAACGGATCGGCCTTCGCGTCGCGCTTGGCGAGGGCCGCGAGCGAGTAATTCTGCTGCTGCAGGTAGGGCGACTCGCCACCGGCAACCGGCTGCATGTTTTCCGCGGCGCGCGCTTCGTTCGGCGACATCCAGCCGCCGGTGATCGCCTTGCTCTTGGTGTCGTAGCGCGTCGCCGTGTCCATGCGCATGAGCCCGTCCAGGTCGAACTCGGTGTAATAGCCCCCTGGCAGGGACAGGCCTTCGTCGAGGCACGCCTCCACCGATTCAATGAGGGTCTGCAGGCAGTCGGAGTAGTAGGTCTGGTTGAGCGATTCGACGCTGACGCGCACCGGTTCCGGCCCGCCGAGCTTGAATAGCGGAACGTGGAAACAGCGCGCGACGTCCTCGACCGTCCATTTCAATTGCTCGATCAACTGCGCTTCGCCCGCTGGGATCGTCATCGCCTCGTACTTGAGGCCGTCGCCGAGGACCGCGAGGCGCCCGAAGTTGGCACCGCCGTAATTCTCTTCCCAGGCCTTTTTGATGCGTCCCGCGGTCTCGTCGCTGATCGTGCCGGGCGCCGAGAGCGCCCCGGACGGACGGCTCATGTTGTCGAAGAACTTGGTGCTGTTGCCCTGGATGCGGTTGCCCATGGTCGCGGACATGCCGCAGGCGTAGATCGGCGAGACGCCGACGAGCGGGTGCCACAGGCAGACCATGCGGTCGTGGATGATTTCGGATGCGGGCACCGTGATCGCCTCACCGAGCTGCGACAGGTGATCCACGGCGAGCTTGTAATAGACGCTGCCGTCGTCGGCCACGAGCGGGGTGACGCGCTGCGCGTCCAGAATATAGAGGGTGTTGACGATGCCGCGCGCGTCGCGCTGCTTGAGCGCGAAGGTGTTGCCATAGAGCAGCTTCGACACCACCCACTGCTCCATGAACTTGATGCGGGTCTGGTAGCGGTTCGGCTTCGAGAGCACCGGCAGAAAGGGCGAAGCGGTCTTAACCTCAGTCGCGATGCCCTTGTCGTCCTGATCGACGAGCTTGATTCTGAGTTTCCCGATGTCGGCCGCGATGATGGTGACGCAGGCGAACACCGCCGAAAAGGCCAGCACTTCGCGCGGCGCATCGACTTCGATATTGCGCTGCCAGGCGCCGGCGAAGGACTCCCGGATCAAGCCGAACCAGCCGCCGGTCGAATTGACAGCGGAGAGGGTCTGCGCCTTGACGCGCTGCGCGCGTGCAATGTCGAAGCCGAAGATGCGCATATCAGGCAGCCTTGTGCCTGGTGCTGTATTTGCGTTTTTGCGCGATCACAGCCGCGACGGGTGGGGCCGAAGCGTCCATGTGGCGCGTTTCGTACTGCCCGCCGGGCTTGGCCAGCTCGGCTCGGCCGAGCAGCTCCAGGGCGCTGACATATTCGTCGTGGGCCTCGAACGCCTCGCCTGCCGCGATGGAGCGGCCGTCGTAGACGTGGGCGACTTTGGAGATCATGGTTTTCATGGAAAGTCCTTGAAGAATCGGGCGCGCCTTCGCAGGCGCGCCCGCCGAGCTATTACGTGCCGGAGACGTATGCAGCGCCCGAAATAAACTGCGCTGCCAGTGCACGTTTCTTCGCCCAGTTGATGAACCGAACGGCCTTGATCGCGAGGCTGTTGGTCTGGAACATGCTCACCACCGTCGTCGGCACGGTACTGTCCGTCGATTGGTTCGTCGGGTTGTCGAGCATCTGGATCGACGCCTCCGAGCTGGTGCTGATCGTCACCTCGCCGTCATCTGCGAGCAGAATCTCCGGCGCGTTGATCAACGCGATAATGGACCCGGCCACCGGGCTGCCGACCACCTTGGCCGACATCGAGGTAACCACCGGCAGCCCAAACAGCGAGCCACCGAGCATGTTGATTTCCGGGTACAGAGGCTGGCCCAACGGGTTCAGCATCATCGAGAGCGCGAGCGCCTGCGTCGGCGGCATCACCCACACGCCCTGGCTCGGATCCAGATTGATAGCCAGCCAGTTGTCGATCAGCGTCTGCACGTCGACGCGCAAATCCGCCGACGTGGTGCCGCTCGCCGGGACCGCGGTGACGCCGTTGAGGATGGACGCCGGCGACACATTGGCGACCGCTGCGATATCCGGGTTGATGAACTGCTGGTCCAGGAACTGCGCGATGGACTTCGCGAGATCGTTCCGAACCAGCATTTCCGCCGACGGCGAGGAGCTGCGCACCAGCTCGTCGTCGATCGCCACCAGGCCGGCCGCTTTCGCGATGCCGAGCGTGATCGCCGTGGTGCCCAACTTGCTCATCGGAACCGGCTGGCCCTGCCCGACCCAATACGCCGAAGAAGGCGCGTTCTGGCCGGCGATGCGGACGTTGAACGGGACTTTCGTCAGGTTCGGTATCTTGCCGATGATCGTCTGCGGACGCAGAAACTCGATGAACTCGGTTACGAGGTTCTGCGCGTACACCAGCTCCGAGGCCCAGGTCGCGGTGGTCGTGTCGCCAGTGGCCACAGCGGCCTTGAACACCTGCGCGAGCTCGGGCGAGCTATCCATCCACGCCTTGTTGTTCTGAACGAGAGAAAGCGCATCGTTCAGGTTGCCCTTGGCGCGTAGCAGCGCCATCGCGTAGCGCGCCATCTTGATGCCTGGCTCGAGGCGCGGCGGCTTCACGCTGATGATGCCGGTGGTGCCGCGCAGCTTTGCCGCAGCGTCCGGGCCCTCCGACTTGGCGGGGATGACCTCAACGGCGCTCGCGATCATCTGCTTCTCGTGCTCTTTCAGGCGCACCAGGTGATCGTCGACCGCCTTGACCTCGGCCTTGACGGTGTCGTATTCCTCGGTTTCGGCTTCGTTCAGCGTGCGGCCCTCATCGGCCGCCTTGGACATGATTTCGTCCATGCGCGCCTTGCTCGCCGCGCGCTTCGCCTCGAAGGAGGCGATTTGTTCTGCTATCGTTTTCATGGAGGTTCCTTTCGGGAAGTTGGACTGCGTTCCCGAAGCGCCGGGAGTGGATTTCAAGCGCACGACCGGGCGCTGCCGATCGCCTGACGCGGCGAGCAGGGCTTCATCTGCGGACTTGATGGTGGTAATGCTTGCGTCCACGTTCGCGGGGATCGTGACGCAGGAGAGCTCAAGCCACTCCCATTTGAGGAAGTGTTCGGCCCAGGTGTCCTTGATCTGCGAGGATTCAATCGGGTTGAACCCGATCGACATCCCCTTGACGAGCTTGTACTTGATCGACTGCCAGGCATCGTCGATCCGGTCTTTCAGCGTGCCGGGCTCGGGGATTTTGGCAAACTGCGCCTGGAAGGTGATGCCCTCAGGCGTGGCCTTGGCCGCGACGACTTCGCCGACCGGCTCGCGCGAGTTGTGTTGCCAGAGCAGGGGGATCGGCAAGGTGAACTGCGCGCCCTCGGGCTCGACGATGTCGCCCATGCGATCCGTGCTCGGCGTGGTCGCGACGCCCTCGATGATGCGTTGCTCCTCGTCGACGCTCTTGACGGTAAAAAGGCTGTAGGCTCGCTTCATGGTGCTGGCTCCAGAAATAAAAAAACCGCCCTGAGGCGGCCGTGATGACTTGCGCTGCTACGCACCGAAAACGCGCGCCCTACACGAAGAACAGTTGAAACTTTTTCTCGGGCTCGGCCGCGACGCCCATCACGCCGACCGCCATGAAGAGCGCGCACGCGTCGTCGATCTTGTCGGCACTGCGCTTTTTGTCGGGCGCCATGTTCATGTTCTCGTCGCGCCGCGGCACTACATTGGAGGCGCACCAGTTCAGGACCGCATCGCCGCCGTGGCGCAGGTCCCCGCGCAGGTACAGGCGCTCGGTTTCCTGCATCGCCGGGTGGTAGGACTTCGGTCCCTGCCTGAATTCCTGCAGCGGCAGCTCGGCCGCCTTCAGCCGGTTCACCAGGTCGCGGATGTTCCAGGGGTCGTAGGCGATGACCTTCGGCGCGAACCGGTGCGCAATTTCCACGATGTCCTGCTCGATCCGGGCGTAGTCGAGGACGGTTCCGGGGAGTTGACGGATGAGCCCCGCCGCGACCCACCCGGCGTAGGGCACCGTGCCGCGCTCGGTGCGCTGGGCGATGGCGCCCTCGGGCACCCAGCGCCGGCCCCAGGTGTAGACGATGCCATCGACGCGCCACACCAAGCGGAAAGCCATGATGTCGGTCGTGGCCGCGCCGTCGATGCCCGCCCAACATTCCTTACCTTGAAGAAAATCCAGGTCGACCGGGCCGCTGCAGCGCTTCCAGCGCTCGATGTTGAGCCAGGTATTGGCCGCCGCGGCCTGCCGGTTCAGCCGCTTGATCTTGAATTCGGCGTGCCGGCCCGGCATCTGCTTCGCGTCCGCCGCAGCCTTCTTGATCTCCCGGTCCAGGATCGGGTTGACGTCCATCAGCGGATTCGCCTTCTGCCACTTCGACGCATCGAAATCCTCGTCCGCCGGCCGATACCCGGGTTGCCCAGGCTCGCCGATCTGCTCGTCCAGCGCGAAGATCAGCGCAAAAAAGTGGTCGGCCTCAAGAATGCCGTTCAGGACCTGATGCGCGTAGTGCCGCATCTCGGGCCACGGCCCCGGCGTCTCGTAGCCTTCGGTCGTGGTGTAGAGCCACAGGGCATTGAGCCTCGCGCCCGCGGCCGACTGCAGCACGTTCAAGAGGTCGTGCGTCTTGTGCGCGTGGATCTCATCGAGCGCCACATGCGACGGGTTCAGCCCGTCCTGCGTCGAGGCATGGGCGTTGATCGGCTTGAAGTTGCCGCCGACCTGCCAGTTCACGATGGCGCTCGCGAACACCTCCAGGTTGAACGCCTCGCGCAGGTCCTGCGTCTGCTCGACCATGCGCCGCGCGATGTTGAAGATGATGCGCGCCTGATCGCCCGTGGTTGCTGCGGTGATGACCTGCGGCCCGGGTTCCGGTTCGTAGCACAGGCAATAGAGCAGGACCGCCGCGGCGAGAGTCGATTTGGCGTTCTTGCGCGCCACCGCAAAGAGCGCACTCGTGAACCGTCGCGTGCCGTCGAGCGACCGAAAGCCAAACAGGTTGACCAGGAAAAACACGTGCGCCGGGTGCAGCACGATGGTCGGCGTTGCCCACTTGCCCTCGACGTGAGGGAGCTGCTCGATGAACTTGCAGACTTCGCGTGCGTGCGTGGGCGAGAACTTGAACGGGCCGCCTTTTTCCGCCGCGCGCTTGCGATCCTTGAGGTAGCGCGAAGCCGCGAGGCGTATCCATTTGCAGTGTGCCTCGCCCCCTACATCGGCGATCGCCGCGCGCGCGAAGGCATTGGCAACCGCGACAAAATCACGCTCGGCGCCTCGTTTTGCCCCCATCGATCAGATCCAGAAAACGATTCTTTTTGTTGCTCGGCGCACCGGTAGCGACGCGCGAGCGCGACGAAGGCGTCATGCCGAACTCGGTTTCGAGCTTGTGCATCTGCTCCATTGCCTTGTTCGCGATGGCCAGGTACGGGTTTTGAATCGGGAACCCGGACGGCGAGATCAGCACTTCGCCTTGCTTCGCAACGTAACTCTCGGCCACAGTCCAGCGCCCGTACGCCTGGCAATAGGCGGAGAAGGCGTTGATGTCGACCTCGCTGATCATCTTGTTGCGCAGCAGTATCGGAAACGTGCGCGCCCACTCGACGCGCGCCTCGCCGGAAAGATGCGCAGGCGGGTTCGGCGTTTCGTCAACGCCCTCGGGCTTAGGCTCCGACTCGTTCAGCGGTCGATGTCCGGGATGGCCGGCGAGCAGTTTGAGGTGCGTCGCCTTCGGTTTTCGACCTGGGCGCATGGGTGCCTAAAAATAGTTGAAAAAAGGTCCTCTTTTGATGCCAAAAAGCCGGATGGGCGTATTCATGACGTAATCGACGCGTACGCGCTTTTTGAGCTTTTCCTTACTAACCTACCGCCCCACCTGCGAAAAAAAGATCATTAAACCAAACGCTTAGAAGTGCCTTTTTTGCCATGGCGCCGGAGAGAAACATGCCACTTGTGCTACTTAGAACCAGGCACGTTTGTCTCCGCGTGCTCGCCGGAGAGCTTCATGCCAACTCAGTGCGCTGAAGCCGCGCTCGCTCCTGGCACGATCCTCTCCGTGCGCTCGGTGGGAAAATTCCCGGGTACGATACCCTGAGCAACCAGGAGCTCTCAGTGCCCTGGCCGGGGAGCCATCTAGGTGCAAATCTGCGCACCGCTAGAGCACTCCTATTCGTTTCCTACTGCGTCTGCAGGTCGAAGCTGAGGCGGCCCATACCCTTCGGTCTATAGACAAGGCTAAGGCGTTGTCCTAGGCTGCGTATCCGTAGGCCCTCGTGTTACTGCAACGGGGGCTGCCACTTACCCCGATTACTCTGGCGCGATGCACAGCATCTGAAATAATGACTATCGCCATAGTGCGAAAGATGAAATTGGATCTCGCCACATTTGACGGACGACTCCTGGACGGCCTTAAATTTTGCCAGAGGGTTTACGCGCTGTTCGACCAGACAAGGGCTGGAGCCGATGGCATTGCGAATCTTCGGCTGCGGCCGACGAAGCTGGAGAAGCGCTTAATCGAAGAGCTTATCCCCTTGGCTCGCTACGTGCAGGCGCGCTACCGCGAAGGCCGTCGTATCAAAGTGCGCTGGTTCAGTGGGTCACAGCCATACGACGCCATCCTGTTATTTTCCGGCGCATTCGTTGAGAAAGGCTACGCGCCGAGAAAAATCTTCGCTGAAGTTACAACGTCCGTTCACCCAAGCGAATACCTCGTACGTGAGCAGCTGCACGAGCAGGGCCACTCCTTCGGTGTTAAGCGTATATCGCGGGACAGAAAGACCCGCGCTATTGTTTCGACACCATACGTCAATACCAATGATGAGAGCCAAGCCGACCTGGCGGCTCGGATAATCGATCGGATTAAGAACAAGAGCAAGAAAGGCTATACGCCAGACACCGTGCTGATTGTCTATTGCGTGCTGGACGGCGTAACCCTTGAGGATGAATGGGACGAAGCCATCAAGCGCGTGACCCAAGCCGATACGCGCCATGCGTTTAAGGAAGTGTTTCTAATCGACACAAGTTCAAATTCCTTTTCGGCCACGCTGTACGGCGATCCGAAGCGTGTACCAAAGAAAGACTTGCCCGAAACAGACGAGTCGCGCGTTACGCCCCCGGGCGTGGCCAACCCAGCGCATAAAGCTGGTCCTTGATCGACATGATGTCGAAGCCTTCTTTCCCCGCGTCCTTGACGATCTGTGCGGCCCACAGTTTTACGTCGGTTCGCTCCGCGTCACCTATCATGTCGCAAAACGCGGCAACCGTAGCGGCGTCCTCGCTCAGCAAGGCCGGAACTAGTTCCTCTTTCGGTATGCACGCATCGTCTCTCAGCAACTGATTGCCGAAATCCCCGCGAAAAATTTCATCGTGTTCTCTGGCGGCCGCCTCGGCCACCTCGTACAGACGTAACGCTTCAGCGTTGCCTTTGTTGCACGCTCGCCAGACATCCGCCATGTTGCTGCGGGTGCTGTTCAGCATTTCCATGATTTGGGTTGTGTCTCCGCCAATTTGCCGCGCGCGGCCCTTGAGCGCGTCAATGCGCTGGCGAATATCGTCCAGAAAATCACTCCAGTTGCGCGGGAGATTTTCTGGCAGCTCGATGGCTTTGACCTGTTCGCGCAGTTCGTAGAATTCGGCATCATCCTTACGCCTGGCGTCGAGCACGTCCGCCGTGGTGAGTACGCGGCGCGCGGCCGGGAACAGAAAGCTATTGTGACGGCGCTGCAGGTGTCTCTCGTGCGCGCCTGGTTTTTCCCGCCATGACCACTGCGGAAATTGGGTCACGTCGAAGCCCGTTATGGCATCGACCATAGGCGTGAAGAATTCTCTGGCCGCAACTTTACCGTGGACGAGGCATTCGGTGAGCGCCCAGTCGTCCTTACCGAACCCCGGATCACCCTCCGAATTGTAGAAGGGACTATCCGGCATCCGCATTAGCAAGTGCAGTGCCATGAAATATTCCGGCGGCACCGCCACGTCGCCCTCGGGTGTCGGTATCGTTTTTTTACCGGCTTTTTCTGCGGTGTTGACCGCGTCGTCGATGAGCCGTAGCAGAAATCTAGTCATGCGGCCGATGTCATTTTCCTTGTCGTCGCTTAATTGGGTGAGAAGCTGCAAGAAGCCGTCCTTGGCAATTTCCGCCTCCGGTACTCCGATGCGGCCATCCAGCAGCCAGAAGTACAAACGGGTCTGCAGTGCCCGGACGGAAATCTGAACCGTGCTTTCCAAAGCCGGACTAACATCAACGTGCGGGCTTTTCCATTCGCGGAATGGCAGGCTGTCTGCCATGGAGTAGAAGCCCACCAGGTACTTGACCGACTGATAGGCGTCCGTGGGCCAGGCCGGCGGTTCCGGTTTCTTTGGCGTTTTCTCCCAGAAATTCCACTTCATACGTGAGATGATATAACGATCCGGCTATTCAGCGATGCCAACATCGTCTCTATGAACCTGCCAAAGCATTCCTAAGTGCCATGCTGCTGCGCCTACCGGATTGAGAACTGTAATTGCCAGTGCCCAGATTTGTCCGGTTTGGCGAGCCGACTGGGGCTCGAACTCGCGCATTTACGTTCTCGAACTAGCAGTGAGTCAATGATCATAATGGCCGAACTCAGACCGTCACTGTGTTCGCGTTCTCGATCATCATTCATTGGCGCACCGCGCAACGCCGGATCAATCGCGGAAATTGGATGTCCACAATCTCACGCGACTTTACGCGTCGCCGTCGCTTCTGGCACGACTTTCTCCGCGTCGAGCGCGCTTACCGCGAGCTCCGCGAGCAGGCGAAGCGCGACCGCGTTGTTGATCACTTTCTTTTCCTGCTTGACCCGCACGATCGCATCGAACAGCGCGTTGAAAGTTGCAAGCTCGCCGACCAGGACCTGCGCCTTTTTATTCGCCTCGATGCGCGCGACGAGATCGAGGAAAGCGGCTTTTTCCTCGGGCAGAAAAACGATGGTCAGCTCCTCGTACTTCGGCCGCGTGATGCCGAGCGCCGCGAGCTTCTCGTCGGTGCACTTGAAGGCGTCGTCGGTGACACCGCTGTAGCGCTTCCACTCCAGCGAATTCAGGCTCGTATAGAGCTGCGCCAGGATGTTCGGATCGTCCTTGCCGTTGATCGCGTTCTGCGACAACTGGATCGCCAGGCGCCGCTCCTCGGAGAGGTCGGTCACGATGTCGAGCACATCGGCCTCCTCGATCCCGGCCTTGATCGCAGCGCGAACGCGGTGGTTGCCACTCAGCACTTCGCCGCGGTAGACCACCGGGACGCCCATGAGCTTGCCGTCCTGCTTGATGTTGTCGACGAGCTGGCTAAACTCCTGCGGCGTCATGTAGCGCGCGTTCTTCGCGAGCAGCTTCAGCTCGCGCAGCTTGACCTTGACGATCCGGCTTTCCACCTTGTCCAGCGTATTTTCGGAGCCATTCATGGAACACGTCCTGGAGTGATTGATTGCGAATTGCCGACTGGTACTGCAGGTGATCGACAGCGCGTTTGGCCAATTCAAAAATCCCGCGATACTTCATGGAAACGGGCTTGGTCGTGAACGCCGTGGTCACGATGTATTCGACCTTAATCAACAGCCGGCGGTTGATCGGATCGATCACTTCGCGGCAACTTGCGATCATCGGGATCAGCTTCGACAGCCTGCGCTCGCGCGAGACTGAGAAATCCGAGAGCAGGTAGAGCTCGCGCGTCTTGTCGCCAAACCGGGTTTGCGCGAAGATGAATCCGCCGGCGAGGGCCCCATCGATCAGCACCAGGCAATTGAACTGGCCCGTGGTATGTTCGATGCCTTTCGCCAGGTAGACGTTTTTCAGGTACGTCATCCGCTTGCCGTCTACGACGCACACCGATACCTTGCTCGCGCCGGTGATCGCGGCAGGATCGACCGCGGTGTATTTGAACTGCACTTCGTTCGGCAGCCGGCGCCTGAACGATGCGGCCTTGTTGCTCGAATAGGTGTAGACGGGCTTATTCGAGCCATGCCATTCCGTCGTCGGCGTGCGATCGGCAAGCAACTGATCCGAGATCACGCAGTACGGGATATGCCGCTGTTCGAGCGACGCCACAAACGCGGGCAACGAGTCCGGGTCCCAAATGCCATATTTCGGCACCGGCCAGTCGGTGTTCTCGTTCACCAGCTTGTAGATCCGCTCATAGCCGCCCTTGTAGGTCGGCGCAAAGCACGCCACGCCACCGCCGCTTTTCTCGGCCCGATCCGCCTGCTCGATGAAGTCCCCGGCGTAGTAGTTCTCGATTTTGATTTCCGCCACCAGCGTAGCGAGCTTGGGCAGCGCTTGATCCACTAACGCCCTGAACTGCTCGCGATAGTGCCGGAAGTGCACTCGGGCATACTCGTTCTTGCTGGTGAACTGGCCCATGGCGGACGCGACCATCACAGCGGCGACCCGCCCGCGAAAGTCCAGCCCGGCGATTGCGGCTTCGACAAATTCGAGCTTGCCCCGAAAGCGGATGTCGAACTCGCGCCCCATCGCCAGCGCGCCGATGCTGCAGGTCAAGAGCGACACATCGTTCGAATACACCCGGCAGCCGGGGTGGCGCTTCTTTACTGCGCGGTCAAAGCGGAAGCTCCCCGAGCAGCCGACATACACGTCGCCCCATTGATCGAAAGGCACGGTCGAAAGCACTTGGCCGACGACCTCTTTTGGGACTGCGCCGATAAACATTTGGCCTGACTTTCCAGGTTAAAAATCATACCAGTAAGACACTGGCGAGGGAATTATATTTGTGCGAAAAACACACGTAACTACTTGATTACGCGCGTATATTTGCTATGATCCTATTAAGGTTTCAATTCACCGAAACCGAGCCGGCCCGACCCGCCGCCCTGATGTTACGAAAAAGAGACGGAAACGAGTCGCAAGCGCAGCAGCAAGCGTGAGCGACCCAAGCGGGGGACACCCGGAAACACCCACCCTTAAAAAAATGGCGGCGCTCGACGTGCCGTCTATTCCCGCGTCCTTGCGCAAGCGAGGGCGTCGGAATACCGCGCCAGCCGGTAGCTGGCAAAGCGAAGCCCCGGACGGCTCACGACCGACCGGGGCTTCTAACCAAGTGAAACTTGAGAGGAGTTCCAAATGGCTATTCAAAGTGTAGCTCAAACCGAAGCGCTCCAACGGGCGCGCACCAGCAACAGCACCGCCAACTTCAGCGCGATCTTCGAGGGGTTCGAGTCCAAAGGGATCCCGGCCGACCAGATCGAGCCGCGCGTCAACGTCCTCACCTATAACGCCTGGCTCGCCCTGGGCCGGCAAGTGCGCCGCGGCGAGCACGGCGTGAAGGTCTGCACCTTCGTCTCGATGACCAAGAAAAGCGACGAGGGCAACGCCGAATCCATCGGCAAGCGCCCGCGCATGACCACGGTGTTTCACATCACCCAAACCGATCCGGTGCAATGATGGGCGCAAAACTCCTCAATCAGGACACTGGCGCCTACCTGTCCGACGATGACGTGATCAGGATGGCAGTCGCCATCATCAATCATCGCTTCGGGCTGAAGCGCGCCTCGCTCAATTCGCCGGCGATGGTCCGCGACTACCTGAAACTTACGCTGACCGACAAAACGCGCGAAGTTTTTGTGTGCGTTTTCCTCGACGCCCAAAATCGCGTGATAGCAGTGGACGAGCTTTTTCAGGGCACGCTCACGCAAACATCGGTGTACCCGCGCGAAGTCGTCAAGGCCGCACTGCATCACAACTGCGCGGCGGTGGTACTCGCGCATAATCATCCAAGTGGTGTTGCCGAACCTTCGCACGCTGACCAGTGTCTCACCACCACGCTGAAACAGGCTCTCGCGATGGTCGACGTGAAGGTGCTCGACCACTTCATCATCGCCGGCGATCAATCCCTGTCATTTTCAGAAAGGGGACTGCTATGAGCGACGTCCGGGACAGAATCAGCAAGCTCCTCGCGATGGCGAACGACAGTCGCGGCAACGAACACGAAGCCGAAACCGCGATGAGGATGGCCGAAAGGCTGATGCGTCAGCACAACATTGACGTGGCAGACCTCGAGGCCAGCACCGGCAAGCAGACGATCTACAAATGGGCGAGCGTGATTATCCCCGTCGGCGAAAAGGCCAAGCCGTGCAACTGGAGCCCGATGTGGATGGGGTTCCTGGGCGTGGGCGTCGGCCGGTTCACCGACTGCAGGGCGTCCTGGATGGACCATCCGGAGTTTCAGCGCTGCATGAAGTTCGAAGGCGACGAGACCGATATCGAATACGCTGCCTGGCTGTTCAAGATGTTGCGCGACCACGGCTACTCGGAATCCAAATCGATCGCCGGCCGACACCGTGAAACCTTCCGCAAGGCCTACGCCTTGCGCCTGTGCGAGCGCATGACGGTGCTGCGTAGAGACCGTGACGTGGCGATGAAAGCGGCAGTCACGACAGCGGGTACCGCCCTCATGGTGGTGCAGAACAAGCTGGCCCTTCGCGATGCGGAATTCGGCAAGCAGAAGGTCCGCCACCAAAGCACGAAGTTCGGCAGCCAAGGCTTTAACCAAGGCCGCTCCGCAGCGGACAAGGTCAACTTCAACCGCCCGATCGGCTCAAGCGCGCAGCCTCGGCAGCTTTCCTAGACAGCGCAGAACACCCCTGGCCCACCCCCAGGCAACCCCTTACCAACTATCAGGAGCTCCAAATGGCAGCAGAAATCGATACAAGCAACAACCGCCAGAATATGGCGTTCGTCGGACAAACCCCGTGGCACGGCCTTGGCTCACACCTGACCGCCGGCGCCGACATCGAAACCTGGCGCACCGCGGCCGGGCTCGCATGGGAAGTCGCGGAAACCGAAGTGCTCTTCCGCGATCAGACATTGGTGCGGGAGTTCCCCGATACCAAGATCCTGCTTCGCAGCGATACGCGGGCACCGCTCTCGGTCGTCTCCAAGTGGTACAACACCGTCCAACCGGGCGAAGTGCTCGGGTTCTTCGACGAGCTCGTGCGCGCCGGCGGCTTCGAACTTGAAACCGCAGGTGCACTGCGCGGCGGCAAGCGGATCTGGGCGCTGGCGCGAGTCGGCGAGGAAGCCAAGGTCGTTGACGGCGACATGATCAAGCCGTACCTGCTGCTCGCTACCAGCTACGACGCCAGCATGGCGACCACGGCGCAGTTCACCAGCGTCCGGGTCGTCTGCAACAACACGCTGTCAGCCGCGATCGGCAACGGTGAGCAGAAGGTCAAGATCCCGCACCTGTCCAAGTTCGACGCCAAGGCGGTGCGCGGTCAACTGCAGATCGCGGTCTCGGGCTGGGACGAGTTCCTGCTCCAGACCCGCCGCATGGCAGCCACACCGCTCGACGCCCAGGCCGCGGACTCCTACCTGCTGGACGTGTTCAAGTGCGACGTTGAAACGCTGGAGGCCCCGGAGAAGACCCGCAAGTCCAAGGCCTACAAGCGCGTCCTGGCGCTGTTCGACGGATCCGCTGTCGGCTCCGAGCTGGTCGGCCAGAGCCTTTGGGGAATGGTGAACAGCGTCACCGAATACGTCGACCACGAGCGCGGCAAGCAGCGCGACTCGGCGCTCGATGCCGCATGGTTCGGCGAAGGCGCCAACCTCAAAGACCGCGCGTTCTCAGTCGCTCGCGAGCTGATTCACGTCTAAGGCGAAACTGGAGCGGCCCTGCGGAATTGAACCGCAGCGGTCGCCCTGGTGGAACCAGAGCAACTTTCCATTTAGCCGCAAAACTAGGAGCAACAACCATGCAATTCGACAAACGCAAAACCGCAACCATCCTCGCCGCACTGCGCTACTGGCAGCGCGAGGGCCTTATGTCCTCCGGCCATGAGCAGGATATCGCCACCGACGACGACACCCTGCAATCCCTTAGCCGCCCGGAAATTGACGTTCTATGCGAGCAGATCAACATCGTGGACGAGCCGATCACAATCGTCGTCGGCTGCGAGGGCGGGCTTGTCCAGGGCGCCAGCTCGAACGTGGAGGACATTCGCATGATCGTCCTCGACTACGACACTGAGGGCGCCGACGAGGACGAGGTTACAGACGTTCCGCAGTCAAGTGAAGGGCCAGGAACGGCTGAAGATGTGCACGCCGTGGTCGGGCTCTGGGACGTCGAACATAATCCAAGCTGGGTGAAAGCCGTCTCCGACTGCGAGGCAAAGGCGAGGGTGTCATGACCAACGCACAAGCAGCAGCAAACGCGCGCAAGCCTTACGCGGACAAAATTCGTTCCATGGTCGCAGAAAGCGACACCATGAGCGCCCACATTTCCGCACTGACCACCCTCAACGCCGCGCTGCTAACGGCGCTGAAGGAATTTGTCGCCGACGTTGACGCCGTTGGCGCCAGGGAGGTGGGGAAGGACTGGCCCGACCTGCTGGTCAGCTATAACAAGGCCAGGGCCCTCATCGCCAAGGTCCCAAATGCGGACAATCCCGCCACGCCGGCCGCAACCGACAACTGCCAGGCCTTGCTCGAGTCGGTACACGAGGAACTAAAAAACATGGGTTTTGATAGTGATGACCCAATCGACGGCGGCGACTGCTGCGAGTACCTGGGCAAACTGTTCGTGGATGTCGGGGAAGCACTCGAACGCGACGGCGCCAAGGTGACAGCATGAAGACCGCGTCGTTTTTCACTTACGTCGGCCCGGGCAGGATCTCGATTGCACGGTTCGCTCCGCGCAACACGCCGGCCGGCTACCGAGTTTATAAGCCGCTGGCACCCGGGCCGTGGTTCAACAGCGTGTCCGAGGAAATGTACCGGGAGCTCTACTTCGCGCAACTGGCGGATCTCGACGCGGCAGCGGTGGTGGGCGATCTTCTCCACCTGGCCGCCGGTGCCGAGCCGGTGCTGCTGTGCTACGAGAGCGTCAAGGACATCGCCGCCGGCATCACCTATTGCCACCGGCACATGGTCGCCGAATGGCTCAAGACCGAACTCGGGCTCGACGTGCCGGAAATCGGGAGCAAGCCATGAAACTCCAGACCGCCTCCGTGTTCCCAAACCCGGACCAGCCGAGAAAACGCTTCGACCCGGTGCTGTTGGCCGAGCTCGCGGAGTCGATCAAATTGAACGGCCTCATTCAGCCGATCACCGTGCGTCCCTTTCCGGACGATCGCTACATGATCGTGGCCGGGGAGCGCCGCTGGCGCGCCCACGTCCTGGCCGGGCTTGAGACGATCGACGCCACCCTGGTCGAAGTCACCGATGGCGAGCGCGACATTCTCGCCATCATCGAGAACCTGCAGCGTGCCGACATCACGCCCCTTGAAGAAGGCCGCGCGTTCCAGCGCATCCTTGACACCGGCGTCACCGCCGAGGAGCTTGCGCACCGGCTCGGGCTCAAGCAAGCCTGGCGCGTCACCGAGCGCACGGCGCTCTTGCGCCTGAACCCGCCCTACCTGGACCTGCTCGAAAAAGGCCATCTGTCGCCGTCCCAGGGCACAGAGCTGGCCAGGCTCGACCCGCTTGACCAGGACACCCTTTTCGGCCTGATCGACTCCGGCCGCTGCGACACCTACGCCAAGCTGCGCGCTGCGGCGGACGCGCTACTCGCCGCGGCCAATCAGGGCGGGTTCTTCGAAAAGCCCAAGACCACCGCTGAGGAGGCCAAGGCCCTGAGCACGTTCGAGGCCAAGATCGAGCAGATCGTGAAACTCGTCTCGAGCGGATTCAAGGACGGTGAAGTCGTCGTCTTGCAGAAGATCAATCCGCACCGCGCGGGCATCGTCGCAACCCAGATCGGGCTGATCGGCAAGCACCTGAAGCTGATCGAGCGCGAAATCCAGAAAGTCGTCGCACAAGGCGAAATCATCACCTAACCGGGAGCAAAACCATGAACGCTACATTCGATAAACGTCAGTCCGCTACCATCCTAGCGGCGCTGCGCTACTGGCAGCGCGAGGGCCTTATGTCCTCCGGCCATGAGCAAGATATTGCCACGGATGGCAACAGCATAGATGCTCTGGACGCCGAGGACATCGACGCCCTGTGCGAGCAGATCAACGTGCCCGCCGCCACGCCCATCATTGTGGTCGGCTGCGAGGGCGGGCTAGTGCAAGGTGCATCGTCGAACATCGAAGGCCTGTCCATGATCGTCCTGGACTACGACACTGAAGGCTGCGATGACGACGAGATTACCGAAGTTCCACAGTCCGACACGGTAGAGCCGGAGTCGGCCATCGTTGGATTGCACACCGTCGCGCACGATGCGCCCTGGATTCAGCAGATTGTGGCGGCTGCCGGACTCAAGGACACCGACGGAAAGCCCCTGGAGTTGGTTGCCGGAGCAGCGCAGGATTCCGGCAACTGCCGCGCACTACTCGAATCTGTCCATGAAGAGCTTGAAGGCATGGGCTTCGGCACGGATCAATCTATCGACGGCGGCGACTGCTGCGAGTACCTGGGCAAACTGTTCGTAGACGTCGGCGAGGCTCTGGAGCGCGATGGCGCCAAGGTGACAGCATGACCATCGAAGTATTGCGCCGCACCTTCGCCGCGTCCAAGTATCCACCTGGCAGCGAGGAGCGCGCCAGACTGAACCGAGACACGCTCACCAGCGAGTATTACACGTCGCACCGCTACATGACACGCGAGCCGTTCACGATGGACGAGGGCACGCCGCACCCAACGCAGCCCTACCTCTGCCGGACGTTCACGACAAAGGCCGAGGCGGACGCCTACGTTTCAAGGCAACGGCCGCCCATCGTCAGGGTGGTCAAAATCGATCAGGTCGACATGTTCGCCGACCAGGCCGGGCTATTCGGCCACGTCGTGCAGCCGGGCGAACTGGAATGAACAGCCCAGTACCCAGGCCCAGCCGCATCGACCCGCGCACCGCCAGGCCCGACTCCGCGTACCCGCGCCAGCAGTCCAACGCGCAACGCTACACCGACGAATTCAGCCGCGCGCTCGGCTTGAGGCCCACGCCCACATTGTTCGGCAGCAAGGTGGTGAAGGTCTAAGCTACGCCCGGCATACACCGGGACTACTTCCCGCCACCAGCTCACTTCCCTCCGGCATCGCCACGCCAACCTGAGCACCACCAGCGCGCCAGACCGCGCCACCTGATGCCCACAGGTGCGTAACGCCACACTCACCCCAGGCCAATCGCGATTGCGGAGCTACAGACCGCGCTAGTCGCCACTCTCCAAGGCAAAATGGCTGTAACTCCCTTCCAATGCTGGTTCTAGCACATCTTACGTCCGTTTTTCATAGGAGACGGGCAGGGCACGCGACCCCCGGACACCCCCCTGGTCTATTTCGGGCACGACAAAATTTACCTACCTGACGGTCCCAGCGTGAAGAGTGGCGCCGCATTTTTCAGCCCCCCCACCATCAGCAGATCAGCAGGTCGGCCGATGGCGCGTCAGCGTGAGGAGATCCCCGCCTAAAAGTAAAGTCGAGCCCCAGTCCGGTTCCGTCGGCTCCCTGATCGGGTCAAAACTGGAAACTTGTGGCGGATCGGTGTGCGATTGAAATGACCGCTTAGCTAACGGTGCCGAAGGACACCGAAAATAGGTGTTAGCTACCCCGTACGCGAATGGTAGGACCAAGTTCGCGCTAAGTGAAAAAGGCTTTTCGTTGCTCGGGCGATTGGAAGCGAGAGTGCGCGGCGTCTCGAATCGAAGTTGGCAGCGAGTGCCAGTTTGTAACGTGGATGGCTAGCAGAATGTCATTGAGATATTCTGATACTTCATACGCTACGTTAGCGCATTCTATGCACCCTGCTTCTGATACAACCATGTCCTTCAAGTTGATAACTTGAGGCAAGACTGGTTCACTCTGCGCGTGAATGTGTGCCGATAACAGGCGATAAGGGTCTGGCTCTTTTCGTGTAGCGATTTCCCGTAGCAGACCGAATCTTGCCCCAAATCTAGGATTATTTGCTTCTAGGTACTGAAGGAGCTCCTTCTTCAGCTTAAATCCGTCCGCAGTGAGGTTGACATGCTCCCATTCAACGGCATGATCCTTGAAATAAAGCCATGCCAACAATAGGTCGATTTGTCCCCGTAAAGAGAAGAGCGTTTGTCGAAGTAATCCAAGAGATAACGCCCCAGCAGCCTCTCGGATTGATGAACCCACCGCGAGGAGCAGTTGATCTCCGATTTTGGTCAGGTGGAACGAGGTAAGATATTGAACCCAGTGAATCAAGAGCACAGATTTGTTTTCGACCGCTGCGGACATCACTTCGCCGTAGGCCGTCGAGAAATTAGTCGTGGCCTGTCGCAGTTCCGAAGTTTGACTCGCGTGCATGGTTGCTTACTTAAGTCGCCAGTCGGACGGCCGCTCGTGAACAAACCTATTCCTTATGCTCGTGGCCAGATGGAGCAATTCCTTTTCTGGAAAAATGCTCGTGAGTTTGTGGATCCACAATTGGAAACCCTTGCGTGATTCAGGGGGGACGGGCTTCTCCGGGAATCGTTGCCGTAGTTCGGTAGTCAGCAGCGCTACTGCTTCGAGTTTGGGCAATGCTGTTTCGTGAATTAGCAGCCGCTCAATCTTTTCTTCAATATCACTAGGCGGTCCCGACTGTGTCGGAGAAGGGATATCATATGGCGTCGGGTGCGAAATATCCGAGAGCAATTGCCTCATGGACATGACGTCTTCTGTGAACTGTTTGGGGCCGAGTTGGCAGATGGATCGCGCGAACTCAGCGAAATCACGTTCGCCAAAACCGGATGCGGCGAGCAGCTTAGAGAGCTGCAGGTAGCTAATCTTCATACCAATCCTAGTGAGTGACCAAGCTCATTGACAATAGCAGTTATTCGTGGAGTAACGCGCCAGCTTTGCCCCTGCTTGTCCGTTGCGAATCCAGTATACCCGACCGTCGCTTCCAACACTCTTGACGTGTGAAGGGTGTTTGCAAGCGTGATCGGGCCGAAATCGGGATCGCTGCGAAGCGTGTTCTCAACCGTGGGATCGTATCCCGATGTTTTGACGCCGTTTAACAGCACAATGAGTTCAGGCTTTTTGGCTAACTGCGGCAGTTCAACTATGAACCGATTCAGCATCTTTAGCCCCAGCATCGAGTACCGATCGGGGCGCACGGGAACCAGAACGTGAGTTGCTGCTTGCAGTGCGCAGATCGTCATGAATGAACTGCTGGGATTGCAGTCAATACATATCAGGTCCCTTTCCTCTTTAGCGTTTTCGATGAATTTGAGAAAGCGATCCTTAACAGGGTGTAGTACCTTCCCGTCACTAATCATTGAGTATTTGACAAGATCAAAGTCGCCAGGAATGAGGAGCAGGTTTATCTCTGGCGTCGTATTGATGAATCGCCGAAGTCGAGCTGATACAGCGTCCAAGCTCGGGGGCGGTCCAAGGTTGCTGCTGACTTTGAAAATGGAGGGTGCAGCGTTGTCTTCCATGACCGTGAAAACTGTCCGTCCCTCGTTCTTGTAATTCTCGTAGTCGGTCTGAGAAATGACCGCTTGTGTGAGATTGAACTGCGGATCAAAATCAACAAGCAAGACGCGCTTTCTTAGATGCGAGTAGAGATGTCTGAACACATGCGCTGAGATTGTCGTTTTTCCCACCCCTCCTTTCATATTGAGAACAGCCACTACGGGGCAGGGTTTCTTCTTTGGTGATTTAGTTGACAAGGCAAGGTCCTCCTTGAGGGGCTCACCGCAATTATGCCGGGGTCGGTACCGCGCCCATTGCACTAACGCGGGGACCTGAATACAAAGCTACTCTCTCAGAGGGTAAAGGGCAAATAGCGTGGCCTGCCAAATCTGGCAAACCGAGACTGCATTACATGCTCGACAAGACGCGGCACGCCGCGCGGGTGAACTGATGGCGGCGAAGCCACAGGACGTTCTACCGCAGCCTGATCAGACGATTGGGAAGCCATCCAGCCCGATATAGCGTTTAGGTTTGACCGTCTTGCCTTGTTCCTCCTGCGTCTTGACGACATGGCAATCGGAATTGATCGCCTGCAGGTTGTTCGGGTGTTCAGTCCTCGCCTTGCTCCAGCCTAGCGCTTGAGCGGTCGCCCGGCTGACGATGTGGTCGACCTCGGTCGCGAGCGTAGTGCAGCCCTCCGCCTGGCAATGTCGGCATTGGCACAGGTGGCCGTCGCGCTCGAGCACCAGCTTGCGCACCTTGTCCCATTCAGCGCCGTATCCGCGCTTGTGGCGTGACTCAGTGGGCCAGTTAGATCGACTCATCAAAGCGCCAAGAATAAAAAGCCGCGACAGCCCGGAATCGAGCAGCACGGCGAAGGCCGCCAAGGGGAGGATGGCGGCAATGAAGAATGAGACTTTGGAAATGCAAAAGGCCCGCTTGCGCGAGCCTTGGTCACAGTTCTACAACTTAGCTGAGATTGCACTATATTCCGCATCGTTTGCGGAAGTCAAGTTTTCGTCACTCTAGGTAGCGTCTCGATCTAAATTCGAATGTCGGATTTTGGCCATCAAGAGCGCTGGTAAGTCAGAGGAGTTGCCGCACAGGGCGTTCGGTCTACATTCGACAGCCGACCTTCATGAACGAATACAATATGACGGTTGATCGACCACGATGTCGCCGTTGAAACTGCAGCGGATCTACGTCTGCTATGGGTTCTTACTGGGGCAATGGCGAGATGATGTTGCCGAACAGCAGCTTTGCCCTTAATGCTATGGTAAGAGAGGACCCAAAGCTGGCATTGAGAATCATTCTTTGCACAGCCCTCCATTCCAGCGGGATCCAGCGCTCCGGCCACGGTGAAACTAGGCGCTGGAAATTGCTAAACGTCTCGCGCGACGCGGCAGAGGCAACAAAGTAGGCGCCGTTCGAGTTTCGACGAGTCTAGTTTGACTTACGAGCGGGCGCAGGCATGCTTTGAATGAGAGCGCCGAGCGCGGACCGAAGCCGCGCAAACTCCGGGGAGCTTAGGCGTTGCTCGACAAGTCGGGCCACCTCTTCCGGAGACATAACCGCCGCTCCCCCCGTGATAGTCATGCAGTGCATGATCACTTCGCCGGGCGGTTCGACCAACCCCTTCTCGTACTTCGATACCAAACTCTGTCCCCGCCCGAGCTCCTTGCCGAAATCCGCCTGCGTTAAGCCTCTAAACTTGCGCGCATTGCGCACGATGCTGCGAAGTTCGTTCTTGATTGGCATGACAGAAGGTCGTGGGTCTAGTTTTGTTGATTTCAGCAGCTTAGAATAGTCTTGCAACGCCTATTTTACAAGCGTAATATGCATTTTATGCATAAACCAAAAGTAGCAGAGATCTTTTCGGGGGCGGGCCTGTTCGGTGCTGCCTTTAAAGATCTGGGATTTGATACGATCTACGCGGCCGAGCTCAACGCCCGCGCCGTCGCGTCTTTCAATCGGAACGTGGCACCGGTGGCCGAGGTACGCGATGCCCGTGGCGTGCGTACGGATGTGCGGTGTGACATTCTATTAGCTGGCCCGCCGTGCCAAGGGTTCAGCACGCAGAGCGCCTGCAACCCGAGCGCGCACGCCGCAACGGCAAGAAAACGAAACAAACTGTCTCTCATAGTTAGCGACTGGGCTGCCGCCACTCGGGCGAACGTAGTCGTCATAGAAAACGTACCGAAGTTCTTTCAATCTTGGCACTGGTCTCGCCTGCGCCGCGTCATGGAGTTGCTCGGATACGAGTGTGCAGAGTGGATATTGCGTGCTGAACTCTATGGTGCGCCCCAGCTTCGGACGCGAGCGTTCGGCGTCTTCTCGAAGCTCGGATTGCCGCCGGCGCCGAAGCCCACGTTAAATTCGCCTGCCACCGTGCGGGATGCTTTCAAAGGTCTGCCGGTGGAACCAGACAATTCAGGAATGCACGTCGCTCCTGCGCCATCCGCAATAGCGCTATCGCGCTTCAAACACATACCTCAGTGCGGCGACAAGCGCGACGTGATGCGCGGCGCACCGGAGCTTTGCCCCCCATCATGGTTTCGCATGGGGCAGGAGGCAACGGATGTATGGGGGCGCCTAGACTATGATCAGCCATCGAACACGCTGCGGTGTGATTTCCAGAACGCGTCAAAGGGGCGCTACGTGCACCCGACTGCGCATCGCGTCATCACGCTTCGCGAGGGCGCGCGCATACAAGGTGTCCCGGATGTCTGGCGTTTTGAAGGCATGCGAACCCACGTCGCAGAGCAGATCGGCAACGGGGTGCCGCTCCCGTTAGGCAGAACGGTCGCACGCGCAGTCAAGCGTTTGTTCAGCTAGTTAGACTTCTCCGCGCAGGAATACTGGCCGCCGCATTTGCCGTTGGACGAGCGGGTATCACCGTTTTGAGCGCGCTCTCGTCCGGAAGGTCAGCCTCAAGTGTCTCAATTTCCTCAACGTGAACCCGCAATGCGGTTTCCACCAACTGGTTAAGGTCCCGAACCTCCCACATCGTCTGCGGTCCGGCTGTTTCTTCCTCTTTACGTAACTGGTAGACGCCCTCCGCCATAGACTTTGCACTACCGCGCCGACCGATGAGCGCGCCTCGCACTGTGATCTTCCGACCCAGTTCCGCTTGCAGTTCGTCTGACACGCGGTCCATGTAGTACTTTAGCTGGTTCAAATGCTCGAACTCGAGTGCGATGCTTGGACTCTTCAACTCGACTACTACCACGTCGCCGTTTCCTTGCGAGTGCGCTGGTCCCATGATGAACACCAGGTCCGGACGCTTCTTTTCCCGTTCGGGCTTGGCCCCACCTTCCGGTTCAGCGAACCTATCCACTGCCAACACCTTCGCAAGCCGTGCGTAGACCTGCGTCAAGTTGTTGTCAGACGCCACATACTTGCCGAACTCCGCACGCAGCAGCCACGGCGCTTTTTTTAGCAGGCCGTGAAGTTCAGCCTCGATGCCTTTCTTCTCCCAAAGTTGATCGCCTTTCTTAATCAACATCTCAAGCGCGGTGATTCCCGATTTCCGTCCGCGGTAAAGCTTAAGTGCGTCGCTCTTTTCAATCGTGCCCAGTTCACGTAGCGCATCGGCGACTTGCTGCACCGTCGTTGCGTCGCTTCCGAGTTCGATGAGCCTAATAAGAACGTCGGTCGCATTCATGCAATCAACCACGAGCGGCGCCATTTCCCGGAATTCGTTGCTGTCCGCGCCGTGGTCTGCGGCTAACCTCTTCAACAACGAGCGAGCGGGCCGCCTTGTATTTTCCGGCAAATGTTCGATAACGCGAAGCAAACCGGCCCCAGTGGGCGATCGTTTAACCTCGTCCTCGGCCTGCTGGTCGCGAAAATTTGCATGGGCAGCGACGGCTAAGCGCATTACCTCGACCACCCGATCAAGGAACAGTTGCACGACTTCGCCCTCTTTCAGTTGACTGCGGTTGGTGTTGATCAAATCAATGCCGAGGTGATCGAATGCATCCGCCTTCACGATACATTCCATATAGGAGATGTTGTGGAAACCGTGCATGCCGGTCGGCAGCCCGAACAGACTTGGCCCGGCCGCCAACCGCCCGGTGCAGTAGATGCGCGCTCCGCGCTTGCCTGCAGCTAAATTGTCGGTTCGCTTGCGGAACATCACGGCGATCTGAAAGTGTATGCGGCCGAGCGCATCGAATTCGATGCCATCGTCAGCAAGTTCGCCAGACTTCAGGCCCGCGGGGTAGTAGAACTCGTAGTCCGCTGGCGTCTTGGTTACCTGATTGCCGTTGAGATATATGCTGAAGTCTGATGGCAGGATGCCGAAGAAATTCTCCCTTAGCGTTTCCTCGATCGAGGTTCCGCCAAATTTGACCGCGTCGCACTTTAGACGGGAGAGGCGAACCTCCGTCCAGTGCTGCCCCTTCGGTAAGTCTTCGATGTACTTGGCAGGTATCCGAGCCGTTCCAACGTCCTCCTTGTCCTTCAGCGCACCGTAGTCCAGCCGGAATTCCGTCGCATAGGTGGTTCCCTTGCGCTTCGTGCGGATCACAACCAGTTCGGCCGCGCCGAAGCCCGCGAGCTTACCCAGGCCTTTTCTACCCATGACTTGACGCTTGTTGTTCTCCGACTTGTTGATGGTCTCCCTCTTGAGATTTGGATCGAACCGGCGGTTCCGGTTGAACGGCAGGAATTTCTGTTCGATGTCTTCCGGCGTCATGCCGTGGCCGTCATCGCGGATTGCAACCACGATGTTCGCTGGAAGCGGCGTAGTAAGCACGGTAAACGGCTCGGCACCTTTCGCCACAGCTTTCTTAGCGGCCGCGCGAACCGTAACCCGTGATTTCTCGATCTCCTCGAACGGGATGGATACATCGACCCTCGAAGCCTCCGCGTCATACGCATTCGCCAGGAATTCGATAAGGCATTTGCCGAGCGTTGAGTACATGTTGATGCCGAGCGCCTCCAGCATTCCGCCTTGGATCTTAATGCCGAAATCCTTCGGCTTCTCCGCGCTCTTTGGCTTCCGCATCGCGACCTTGTTACTCACTGTTCTCCTCCATCACTAAGGAATCGTTCGAGCTTGCGTTGTAGCCGGGTGAGATCGCGCGTTTCGCATTCCCATACGACCAGCGCCTTCCAGCCCTCCCGCTTGATCTTACGAAGCGTTCTAGCGTCTCGAGCCTGGTTGCGCTCGATCTTAGCTGCCCAGTAGTCCGCTCGGGTTTTCGAGGCCGGTTTGCTGCCACATGTATGCCCGTGCCAAAAGCATCCGTGGACGAAAACCACCCGTCCAAGGCGAGGGAATACCAAATCCGGGGTACCGGGCAAATCCCGCCGGTGCAGCCTAAAGCGATAGCCTAACCGATGCGCCATGCAACGGACGATCTTCTCCGGCGCTGTATCCTTGCCACGTATGCGCGACATGATTTTGCTCCGTACGGCTGAGGAGAAGATATCGACCATGGACGGAATTTTGCTCCACTTCTGGACTATCCGTCAGCGGAATAATGGCGACCGGTCGTAAGCTGGCAGGCAAGATGACGCGACCTCGGTTGAATATCGACGTGTGCGTGACGTGGCCCGCGTTGGAGTAACGCGGGGATCCACGGATACGCAGGCTATTACACGGCGCCAAGCTTGTCTATAGACTTAGACCGAAAGCAGCGGTGGGGGGCGAGCCAAACGGCTCTTCCGGGTCGGAGGCCGAAATTCAAACTGAGACACCTCACTCGACAATCCCGGCCGCCTTCAGCCGTCCCTCAATGTCATACCGGGCGCGCTGTTCCTGCGCTTTCAGATAGCCGATAACCCTGCTGGCATGGGCACTCGCCGTGTCCCGGTGCACGCCGGCCGCAGCAGCCGCGTCAATCAGGTTGCAATGTACGCCGAAATAGCGCCGAACGAGGATATGCCGTAGCTGGAAATTGACCGAGCGGCCGGCCAGCGCTCCAGTGCGCACCAACTCACTGATCTTCGCGATTGCTAGCAACCATTCCGTGTTGGGTCGAAAGCCAGAGCAGCAGGAATGCCGGCAATCGCAGGGCACCGCCCGGACAGCGAACCGAGCAACGAGTATCTGGCCGCGTATCTTGGGATCCAGGGCATCGATCTCGGCGCGGATCATGCCGGAGGTGCCGGCGCCGTCCAGACCGCCCAAACCGTGTCCTGCTGGCTTCGGGCCGCCCATCATGGTTGCCATTGCGCTCGACTTGTACTGGCCATGCATGAAGTTGAACGCAAAGGAAAGGGCGGCGTTCGTCGATCGGAACAGGGCTAGCTCTTGGGTTTCATCCTGCATTCTTTCCCTCCTCGTAATTTCTGCACCGCACCCCGATCCTGCGGCCCTTGCCGCAACTGTCCACACTTTGGCCGGCGACGGGAACCCGGATAATCCATCCGCAGCCACGGCAGGTAACGCCTTCGATCCGCTCATAGGCATCGGCGGGGTCGCCCCACATGAACTGCGGAAGGTTCGCGCTGCTCATGCGGACAGCTCGTGGGAGTCGCGGTTCATTGCAGCGTGCCGCCGTGGCGGCCGATTAGGCCGATCAGCACAAATGCGTCGAATTTCGCCGCCGGGATGCGCAGCTCGCATGTACCCTTGTCCCGGATCGGCAGCGCCGGGATCACCGGGGGCGGCGTCCGGTTTGTCCGGTTTGTCCGTTTCGGACACATTCCGGACGCCGGACAAGTACGGGTCGGTCTGTCCGTCCGGTTCCGGTTTTCTTTAGAAACCGGACCGTCGGACACCCGGCGTAGTCCCCGAGTGGCAGTCATTGGATAGACACCTCGGGCGGGTCAACATCGTTGTGAGCAACCAGCATGCCGATGTCGAACAAGGCGCATATCGCTTCGTAAGCGCGATTCCGGGGCGTGCCCTCGTCCTTCAGCTTGTGCACTAGTTCGGTCCGCACCATGCGCCCGCCAGCGACCTCTAGGACGCGCAGGACGGTTTTCTGGTGCTTGCCGAGGCCGGTGCCCTTACGCTGCTGTCTGACTCGTCGGGTTCCGGTTTCGTCGAGGGATTCAACGACGCAGGTCCGCACCGGGTCGCCGTCCGCGTCTATGCCCAGTTCCACTGTGCGCAGCTTGAAGGCGAAAAGGTCCGCGTAGGCGTCGCCGTCTCTCACCTTGCCGGTTCGCAAGATACGCTGCCCATCGCCGGCCATTTCGATGGCGAGCTCGGCATCGAGTGCTCCAAGCAAGGCCGAATGACCGCGCATGCCCTTGGCTTCGTCCTTGCCGCAGTGGTGCACGATAAGGACGGCCGCGCCAGTTTCGGCGACGATGCGCTTGATGTTCGCTACGTAGGCGCCCATGTCCTCGGATTTGTTCTCGTCACCGCCGCCGAAGGTCACGGCGAGCGTGTCGATGACGATAAGTGCGACTTCGCCGCGCTCTTGAGCCAAGTGCTTTGCGGTCTCAATAACGCGCTCCACGTCGCCGCCTTCACCGTGCAGAAGGTTGAGCGCCAGCGGCACAAAGAGCACCTTAGCTTCGGCCATCGCCGGATATTCGCGTTTGAGTCCTGCAATGCGATTTTCCGCATAGGGACGCGATGACTCGGCCAGGACATAGATCACAACTCCGTTTCGCGTCCGTCGGCCGCGCCATCTCTGGCCGCTGCCTACCGCGCAGGCCATCTCCATGACGACAAACGTCTTGCCCGAGCCCGGGGGTCCCCAGCAAACAATAATTTGGCCACGTCCGAAAAGTCCTTTTACGACGTACGGAAGCTCAAGAGTGAACGTGGCGTCTCGGACCCAAAAGGCATGTTCGAGCAGATGGCCTACGCCTTTGGGCACGTAGTCGGGCGCGGCCTCGACTACATTCTTGACGGCGGTGGCTGTCATGCCGCTCTGCGCGCGTAGTCGTTGAGATCCTCGCCCGGGATCGGGGATTTGGCGATGCGCACTTTGCAGCCCGCGCGATACCAGCGCTCAGCGCATTGTTCGGCGGCTCGCAGTCCTGCGTCATCATGGTCGGCCACGATGAGCAGCGATTCGATACCAGCGAGTACGGGTAACGCCGCCAGGTTGCCGGCGTCGATCGCCGACCATACCGGCGTGAAGACCTCGGCAACGGTAAGGGCGGTCTCTATACCCTCAGCGATTGCAAGCCCGGTCATAACGGCGTCGTCAGGCCACAAGCGGATGACGCCGCCTTGCTTCCGATGCTTGCCCAGGAGCAGCCGCGGCGGGTCAACGTCCGCTTTGCTTCCATCGGGCCGGATCCAAGTCCGATGCAGGGTCAACGGCTCGCGTGTGACAGCATCGGTTACAAGCGCGACGAGCGCCGGGCCGATGTATCCGGATGGATGCTGCAGAGATTCGGTGTAACGTAGGTCGCCATCTGCGGGCGGTAGTGCACACGAGCGCGCTTGCAAGTACGCTTCAGCAGTGCCGCGTATCGGTGCGAGCGTCCGCCACAATGCGAGCCAATTCGAGGCCAGCGCCAAGTGTCGATCGGGTCTTGTCGGCGGTAGAGTAGCCCCTGAGCGTGCGTTTTGTCGATCAGCACGCCATCCGCCAGCCGTTCCGCAGCGGAAGCAGTGCCACACGCCGCCAACGTGGTCGACCGTCACACCCAGCGTTTTGTCGGATGGGCGTTTGGCGCACTCAGAGCAAGGCACGCGGTGTTCGCCGATCGGAAGATCTTGCAAGGTCAGCGCCATCCCGCTTTTGCAGTGGACGCGGGCGTCGGCGCTCATGCGGATTGCTCCGCGCATTCGCTCTTGATCTCAGCCAGCCACGCCTCACAGCGCGCGAAGTGTTTGTCCGGATTGCTCTGCTCATTCGTTCCAACTTCGGTCACCTGCCCGTGACCGTTCTCCCGTCTGGGCCTCATGCTGCGATAGTTCGGGAAGCAATGAACGCCAGGAGCGCGGATCTCTGGTATCGAACGTTGCGGCCGACCTTTACGTATGCGAGCGAGTAGCGCTTAGTGCAGCGCCACACCTGAAGCGTGCCGACGCTCACGTCGAGAATCGCTGCAGCTTCCTTCTCGTCGAGGAGATCGTCGCCCTCGGACTTGCCTTGCTGATGTGCCATCGCTTCGCCTCCTGCGTTCGGTCTGCGTGATTACAGAGCGTTAAGCAGAAGGGTAAAACGGTCGGCTACATTATGGAATCCTTCGCGTTTCCGCTTTTCCGACAAAAGCGGAAAAAGACTAGCGAATACGCGCGCGGTGTCGGCTCAGGCTAGTGTCGAACTGCTTCCAAGAAGTTTCTTTCTGCCTCCCGGCGTCATCAGTCCAACGTAGTAATCCGGAATCGTCGCGAATCACGCCGGCCTTTTCTAGCGCCAGGCGCACACGTTTTGAAGGCAAGTCAATGCCTTCGCTTTCCAGGATCGCGAGCGCCTCGCGATACAGGAGAGAGAGAGGTCGCTTGTTGCCAGTGAACTGTGCACCCCGTTTCGCCAACGGGAGTGCGTACGAATCGAGCTCTTCCCTAGCTTTATCGGCTGCACTCCTGAGTTCTACCCCGTGCAGCAAATCCCGATGTTGAACTTCGAGCATTTCATCCACGCACTTGAGCGCAAGAAAATTTTTCTCGCTTATCACTCTCGCCCTGGCGGCCTTATACAGTATTCCGCGCGATAGAGATTCAGGCGTGAGGCGCTCACCGAGGACAGCGCGAACTTCGGAGTAAATCTCTTTTGCCTTCGCTTTTAGTTCTTCGATCGTTGGTGGAGCTTCGAGGGCTTCCATGGCGGCCGCGAACTTGGTTGTGGTCGCCTTAACCACGGTGCGCCACCTTCTTTAGCTTCACCACCTTGGCGCGCTTTTTCACGCCTCCGGCCTCGAGCATCGCGCTCGTCGCCGTGTTCAGCGATGCCCGCACGGGGTCAAGACTCAATCGCGCGTAGATCATCGTCGCATCGGCGGACTTATGGCCGAGCGACTTTCCGATGATCGCGAGCGATGCGCCGCTGATCGCCTGCCACGATCCGAGCGAGCGGCGCAGGTCGTGAATCCGCAGGTCCGCAATCTTGGCCCGCGCGAGAAGCGCACGCCAGCGCTTCTTCGGCGGCGTCGCGTAGCCCGTTGCGGAAGGGGCGGAAAACACGTAGCCCGCATCCTGCGGCGTGCGCTCGCGCAGGAGTTCGACGGCCTCGGGCACAAGGGCGACCACCTGCGGGTCATCGTTCTTGGTCTGAGGTATGCGCCATGTCGCGGCCTGCAGGTCTACGTCCTGCCAGCGCATCGCGAGCACGTTGCTTCGCCGAGCTCCGGTTAGCAGGGAGAACAAGACGAAGTGCTTGAAATCCTCGGACGTATCGGCGGCCAGGGCGGTAAAGAATCGCGGCAGCTCGCCGCCCTGAATGAAGCGGTCGCGCTTCGTTTCCTTGAACGGCTTGATGCCGTTGGTGGGATTGTTGCCGCGGTATCCCGCCTCGATCGCTCGGTTGTAGACACTACTCAACAGCTCGACCACGCGGTTCGCCATGGTCTTGTGCGTCTTGCCTATGCCGGCGTGCAGGGAGCGAACGGCGGCGTTGTCGATCGCGTCGAGCTTGCGCTTCGACCAGTCCACTCCTGCAGGGTGCTTGGCTCGTTTGCGGCCGTGCATTTTCGCTGGCTCATCGGGCAGGGTGCCCAGGCAGCGCTCCCATAGCGCATGGATCTCCGCAGCGCTCTTGATGCCGCGCGGCGAGACGTGGAGCACGCGGTAGGCCTCGTAGGCTTCGCCAAGCGTCTGCTTATCGCGTTCTGCGCGCTTAGCCGCATTCGGGTTGATACCTTTAGCGAAGTCCCCCAGGATGCGCTCCGCGGCCTTCCTGGCGCCTTCTGGCGTCATATCGGGAAAGGTGCCGAGCTTCACCCATGAAATGACTGCGCCGTCGCGCTTGACCACATAGAAGGTGCGCGCGCCGGCCGCGGTCAAGCGGATTGCGAGTTTCGGAACTTCAGTGTCGTAGATGACGAACCGGGCGCCATTTTTCGGCAAAGGAAGGTTGGAAAGGGCGGTTTTCGTGAAGCGTTTTCGTACTGTCATCGCGACCCCTTGGTTATAGCTGGGCTAACGCCGGGCTAACACAGGCTAACAAATTTCGTTAAGGTTCATGTTAGCCCGTTAAACTTACGGGGTCAACGCATAGAGGGTAAATAGGGCAGCGATAAGGTGCATTAAGTTTCAGAAGGGTATCTGCCCTTTGGCTACGAACCAAGGGGTCGTGGGTTCGAATCCTGCCAGGCGCGCCAATAAATAGTGTCAAATTAAGCGGTTAGGTCTACTCGGCCTAGCCGCTTTTTCTTTGGTTGTACTATTCAAGCATCTTTGTACTATTCAACCGACACCACCGAGCGGTTTGACAACCTCCGGCTTGCGGCGGTAGATCGCATCGGTAGTCCTTGCATCGGCATGCGATAGCAGCGCTCTGGCATGTTCCAGAGACGTTGCATCGCTCGCGCACTTGGCACGCAGGTCGTGTTCGGTGAAGCGGTTCTCGACCTTGGTCTCCTCAATTACGCGGTCCATGAACCTTTGCCACATGCTGTCCCATCCGTGCGACTCGCCCGTAGCCTCATCAATGTAACCCTGGCCATTGCGCTTGCAGAAGAGAAATGGGGAAATAACGGGACGCATTGCCTTGACTAACTCGACCGTGGCACGCAACTCAGGGGTCCATGAGTAGACAGTACGCTTGCCGGTGCTGGCTGCGGTCTTGTGCCGCTGGATGTGCAGTCCGTCATCTTTAATGTTCGATACGGTCAGACGTAACATGTCCGAGCGAGCCATGCCGGTCATCAGTTTCAGGCGAATGTATGCCTGGATCGCCGGCACGCTACCTTTCTTGCGCGGTGAATTGAGCGCCAGGATTTCGATGACTTCCCAATCCTCGACGTAACGGTCGCGTGGTTTCTCACCCTTGAGGCGGACTTCACCCTTGAACGGGTGCCGTTCGATGTAGCCCCACTCGACAGCTTTGGTGAATGCGTGGCTCAATACCTCGACCTCACGATGCGCTGCGGTCGGCCCCCCGGTTACTCGTCCGGTGTCGCTGGTTTTTTTCTGGCTGCGCTTATCGACGTAACGATAGACATATTGAGGTTTAATCGCGTCCAGTGGCATCGCGCCGAACACGGATCTCAGTTGCTTAATCCAAATCGCATTCAGTGTCTGGTTCTTCGGCGCCTTGGTTGGTACTACTTCCAATAAGTAACGGTCGAGGAGTTCGCCGATGTTTCGAGCCTTATCCATTGCGCCCAGACGGGCGGACCAAACGCGATAGGATTCCGGCAATGTCCTGCCGAGGCGAAACAGCTTCTTGCCTTCCCATAGGTATTCGAGGCCGGGCGGCACTTGGAAGTAGTAAGCGCTATGCGCCAGTCGCCAGCGGGCGGGAAGTCCTTTATTCTCTACACTGCGCTTGCGCGGCACTAGATTGCACTCCAGTTGGGTTCATGCTCCTTATTGCCGGCTTTGGTATGTGCCTCGCCAGAAAGGACGCCCTCAGCGTGGGCGCGCAGTATGACTATACTGCCATCCGGTCGGACACCGTGCTCGATTCCCATAGAACGCAGTGCTTGGGCTTGCGTTGACCTTCGTACGCGCCCGGTCAGCTCACGCACTTCGGCGGGAGTTAGGAGGAAGCCTGACACTTCATCCTCAAATCGATACGCGCAGGTTGACCGCGATTGCCTTCAATCCAGCTATTCAATCCCGCCAATCCAACTACGATACCCCTTTTTACGGCAGATCTGGGTGCTTTGCAGGCGAACTCGCGAAAATTTTGCATGCAGACGCATTTGGCTATGGCGCCATTTCCGAATATCTCGCCGCAGAAAGGCGAATCGACACTCCGTGGAAAGCCGTTTAGCGCCCTCAACCTTTCGGCTACCAAACCGCCTACACTTTCAAGCAGTTCAACCAGATTCGCTCTGTGGTTGATTTGCATTCTGGTCCCCCTTTCGCGTTTGTGTGGGGAAGCCCGGGTGCAGACGTGCACGGAGCGGAACGAGCCCACTCCAAGTTAAGCAACGGGGTTTTATATCCATGCAGAGTCGCCGCGCTGGCCGTCGCGCAGTGACATCGGAGCAGCCGGAGAAAGCTAGCCGCCGTATGAATTCTGCGCCGTATGACTTCTTATGCCCACAAGGACTAAGGCGATGACACTGCAGCCGTGGGGCCGAACCAATTCACCGCCGGGATGTCTGGGGTCAAAAACCCGTAGACTCGGGCCAGTCCTGACACGGGAATTTAGGTAACGGCCGCCACCGGGTACCGGCCCTGCGGTAGCGCTCGGCGTCGCGCGTCAGCCGCGACCACCAAGAGCCTGCGTGCTTTCGGAAGCGCACACACTGAGGAATTGAAATCAATAATTGACAGGCTGGAAGCGGAGCTGTCGGTGGCCAACGGCTCTCACGGAGGAAACCTTGTCCTGCTGTGGGTCCGGATCTAACTCTATTGCCGACGTCCGGCAAATTGGACCCGGCGACGGCACCTCGGCCTAAGCCGACTTTGTAGCTGTCGTCAAAACCAGTCGGCAACGCGCCAGTTAGCTGCCGCTCAAGTGCACTGTGCCTGGCAGTGATGCACGGACAGAGATTGAGCGGGGCAGTTCGAAGAAGCGCTGCGTCGGGGTGAGGCGGTTGTCCGGCGTGCGTCTCAGAAAGCCGGCCTTCTCAAGCCGACTTACCAGGCTCGCGGCAGCAGTCTTGGTGAAGCCCAGCAGCGTGCTAATCGCTGCATAGGACGGAATCAGCCGATGTTCGGCGTAGTAGTCCCTTAGGACAGCAAGATGGTCGGGAGCTCGGTTCGGGCGAGGTATTGTTGCATAATAGTGTACGAACGTACGACGGATTAAAATCATTATTTTTGGTTACTTAGGCGAGTCGATGGTGGGACGGATCATTCGCCACAGGCGAGAAAATCAACATGGGCGTTATCGTCGTCTGTGACACCAATGTCTTTGTGCGCGAAACACATCTTCTGCGCAAGAAGGGCGGACCCGCTCTCGTAGGCCTGTTGCGTGCCATCAACGGTCGCCTTTTCGTTCCGGACATCCTGAGGACGGAATACATCGAGCAAACCCTGGAAGCTGCAACTGCCGAGCGCCAAAAATACGAATCCGCATCGAGCGTTCTCGGGACCCTGATCGGCTTCCAGCATCGTCCCTTGCCGAACAGCGATACGATCAACCAAACCGCCGTTAATCGCCTTCGTGCGCTGGAATCTTTAACGCAGAATGCTCCGCTCGACGCAGAAATTCTGGAAGCCGCCGGCAGGCGCTCCGTCGCCAAGTGCAGGCCCACGTCGAAGACCGATCACGGCTACAAGGATTGCCTGATCTGGGAGGGCGTACTTCGCTTGCCGGCCGGTTCCGATGTTCGGTTCGTGAGCCGTGACGGCAAGGCGTTTTTCGACGGCGAGCATTTCGCGCAAGACCTCATCGATGAGGCGCAGGCCAAAGAGATCAAGGTCGCGGGATACACGAGCATCGACGATCTCGTGCGCGATCTTCAAGCCGAGAATCCCGCCTTGAATCTGGCTGCCACCGAGGCTCAAGACCTTTCGGAAACGGGCGCCACCGCGCCGGCGGACGTGACCGTTGCGTCTGCCGCACCTGTCCCCGAGGCGGCTGGTACGGATCAGACTTTGCCCGGCGCTGCCGTAGCGGAGAGCGAGGTCGCGGAAGTGAGCCGGCGGCTCGCCGAGGCGCGAAAGCGCTTCGACGAGCTCGAACTGAAGATTCTGGCCTACATCGCCTATCTTGACTCCGCGGGACGGGATCAACTGTTCGGGCTTCTGAGTCAGTCGAGGATCTCCACCGACGCGGCCAAAAACGTCGTTGAGCGCCTCGTCATGAGCGGATTCGTTCGCGACATCGGAAATCACTACCTGGTGGCGGATCGCAAGGTGGCGGAGGCCGTAGCGTCCACGGTCGAAAACGAGATCATCGACTTGCTCTCCAAGGATGGCGACGGCCATGGACATTGACGCACGACTCAAGGCGCTGCGACGCCTGGTCCAGTCGCAGACCGACGCGGCAAAGGCTGCGCTGAGCAAGGAGATGAATGGCGTTTCCGATGCACTGGAAAAGTATGACGAGTACGACGTGCTTGAACAGAATCTCGACATACTCGATGTCATCGGATATCGGTTCAGTGAACGCGCGGTTTCCATATTGAATGGCTTCATCCAGACCATCGAATCGCGAACGCTCAAGTATTCACATACCACGGAAGGATTTGCGGACTACGTCGCCAAATACAGCAACGCACAATCGCTGATCGTCAAGGCGGTCGAGGTGCTCGTCCGTCTCCGATATCTGGAAACCAGGGCCGTTCTGGATGTTCTGTTGCGACTTTCGGATCATCCCGTCGAGAAGATTCGCGAGAAGGCGCTTAGCGGGCTGGAATCGCTCGCGAAATACGACCTGAATGTCTTCTATGGATCGGATCGCCAACGTGGAATCGGTCCCTATCCACAAATCCAGATCCTGGAGGTCCTCGAATCACTGGATGATCGCTTCCTAGGCAGCCACCAGGAGCCCGTACTGCGCCTGCTCGCCGGACTCTTGTCTCCCACGATGGAAGGGACGCGATGGTCCTCGGAGGCGATGACGCTTTCTCAGAGCGCCACACCAGGCGAATGCTCAGTCGCCGACGTTCGCCGTCGCGCGATCGACCTGCTGCGCCGTCTCTACCGATTGACGGACACCAAAAGAGGAAAGCTGGCGGTCATTGGCACGCTCAATGGCGCGGCGCGGGCCGACTCGCGAAGCGTTGTAGACGACAAGATCAGCACCATGATCGCCCGCGACACCCTGGAGATACTCAAGTTCTATGCGGAATTGGTTCCGGAAGAGGATCTGCAGATTGTCCAGAAGATCGAGTCGTGCAGTTACTGGATCTTCATGCATGCGCGCAGCGGCGAGGTCAAGGCGGCCGCGAGAAGCATCGAGAAAGCGCTGACGGAACGTGCCGAGTATTACATCTATCGGGTTCTCGTGGGTTTCGAGAGCGTATTTGGCGACTGGGCTACGCTGGTCCGCTCGGGCGACTATTTTCGGGACACGGAGAAGGAACGTAGAGAGACCGCATCGCGATTCGCCGGTGAGATATCCGAGGCGAATTACGCCGAGTGGCGTGAGCGAATCCTCTTGTACGCCACAACCGAGTCGGACGACCTCGCGACCTTTCCGGTCTTCTATTACTTCCTCGGCGAGTTCGCGAAGGCGCGCCCGGAACTCGCGCTCCGACTCATTACGGAGGATACGGTCGGGATTGTGCCGTTTCTGATCCCGATTCTCTCCAATCTATGGGACGGCCCGCAAAGGGCGGCGACCAGAGCCCTTATCGACGGGTGGATTGCGCACGCGCGGACCGGTTTGGACAACCATCTCTTTGCGTCCACGAAGATGTTCCTATCGACAAGGGACGTCGACATCGATTTGCTCAAGCAACTGCTCTCGAAAGCTGCCGAGATTAAGGATATTCCGACCATTCGACAGATTGTGACGGTGTCGATCGCGCGATACGGCGACGCAGACGAGAAGCTCATCGCCGACCTGTTTCTGCCGGCGATCGACGTGCTGACGCAAGAAAAAAACGCTAGTTGGATCTTCGAAGCCTGGTACAGAAAAGAAGCGATGGAGCTGTTCGAAAAGCTCGGCGCCGAAATCGACGTCCAGGTCCTGCGGAATCTGATTGTTCTACCCAAGATCGACTTTCAGGCGGAGGAAGTCCTTTCGCGCATCGCCCGACGAGCGCCTGACAGCATCGTCGATTTCTTCTGTCAACGCATCGCCGACGATTCTCAAGGCCGTGAATACGCCGGTGCCGACGCGTTCGAGGCCATACCCTTCGGACTCGACAAACTGCAGGAGCCACTATCTAAGATTCCCGAGAGCGCGGTGCGCAGGGTCTACGAGCAATACAAGGCGGACACGGAACTGCTTGAGTTTCGCGGCGCGCGATTGTTGACCAACATTTTTCCGAATTTCTCGGAAGGGTTCGAGGCGGCATTGCTGAGGCTGGTGAAAGAGGGTGGCGAGACGGAGCGCCGCTTTGTCGTCGGCATTATGAGGGCCTATCAGGGACAGCCGTTCATCCATCGTGTTTGCAAGGAGATCGTAAAGGCCGTTCCTGAAGACAGTCCAATCGTCAACGAAGTCGCAATCGCATTGGAGACGACGGGGGTCGTATCCGGGGTTTTCGGGATGACCGAAGCCTATGAGCGCAAGAAGCAGGAAGTGCTGGAATGGCTGACCGATCCGGACGAACGAGTCCGGGAATTTGCCAAGCGATACATCGAAGATCTGGACAAGTTGCGTGAGGTCGAAAGGAAGCGGGCGGAGGAGGGTATCGCCCTGCGTAAGCATAGCTATGGTGAAGACTAAGGGGTGCGTATGAGTGGAGAACGCGAAAGCCGCTTCAGCCGGTTCAACGGAGCCGCGAAGGATTTCGTGGCATGCCCGCATTGCCATGTCTGAATCATTCGAGCGGCTGGGGTTTCTATCTTCTGAATCTGAGGAGTTCCGCGCTTCGGTTCGGTCGCAGTTCAGCGCTCAATTCAGCGAGGTCGAAACGGCGTCGGGGGTTGCGATTGCAGAGCTGAGCGCGACCAGTGGACATGCGCCCCCCTCCCATATTGTCGGTGTGCTGTTTTGGTTGCGGAGTATTGAGTCGTGCCAAGCAACAGTATTGCTAGCTGAGCGCGGGCTGCCGACGTCACCGTTCTCCGTGCTGAGAACGGCCTTGGAATGTCTATTCGCTGCGTGTGCAGTATGGCGCAAACCCGAGGCCGCAGACAAGATTCAAGCGTGGCACCATGAGGAGCGCGTTAGGCAGGCCAAGCAGGTTCTTACGTTGGGGGCTGAAGGGCGTGTGACGCCGGAGGGTCTTGCTGCGTTGAAGGCAATAGCCAGTGAAACGGTTGTCCCGTCCGGATGGTCTCATTGGGAAGCGGCGGGCGCAGCGGACCTTACATTCGAATACGCAATGATGTACAGGGGGCTGGGAATTGGGGGCGCACATGCTTCGGTGCGCAGCCTCGACGACTTTCATGCCGCCAAGTCAGACGGCAGCTTCGACTTGCATTTTCAACCGACCGCGGACCGAGTCGCCTAGCTGCTCGGTCTGGTCACAAACTGCCTAAAACTCGGAATCGTACGGCAGCGGGAAGCCCGCAGCGCATGCGCGGGACTCGATACATGAGTCATGTGACTCTCGGACTAGAAGGCGAGTAATGGACGCGGCGGCGGCCTTGGATATTCATGAAGCGGAACTCGCGCGGTGGCTTTTCACTGCGTGGACACCCGCTCGGCTGCTCGCTTCCGAACTGGGATTCGGATGTGATACCCGCTTGGCATTCCGCATTGATCCTTCGAGTCTGGCAGGTATCGGCGCCGCGCCCGGTGATATCGATGTTCTCGCAATCGATCACGCGCACCCCGATCAGGCGACTGCGATCGAGGTCAAACGGGTGAAGCTGCGGCCAGAAGCTTATCTAACCGCGCAACCTAACAAGCTGCAGGAACTGGACAAGGGTTGCCGGCAAGCAGGGCTTCTGCGGAGCATGGGTTTTTGTCGATCCTATCTTTTGGTGGCAGTGGTCGCCGATGGACGCGAGCAGACGGACGTGGGTTTTCCTTTTCGGGGGCCGCCTCCCGCACTCGTCAGGGTCGTGCGCGACAAGCTGCGCAGCTTGCCGTTTCATTCTGATGTCGGCGTTGTCGTGGTCGAGGTCACGCAGCCTGTCGACAAGGACATTCAGGACAGCGGTGCCATCGGCATCTGGACGCATCAGCATGCTCAGGGAACCGAGCAGGACTCGGCCCTGACGGACAGGCTTAGAGCCTTTCTGAAGGTCCACGATTCGTCACCACGCGATTCGGACTAGTCTCGGAGGGCGTGATGAGACGATTGAACGATTTGCTTACGCCAGGGCAGTTGACTGACATCGAAGGCGCACCGCTCATCATGGGAACGAGGCATCCCACGTGGTTTCCCCTTTTCTCTGAGAAATCTCGCGCCATTGACCATCTCGTGCACGAGGCGGTTGCGAAGATTCATCATGAGCCTAAGGGTGATGGATGGTTGAAGGACCTTGTGCCACGGCTCGTGGATGTCGCGGATGCCAGTGGCGGCTCCTCTGCGTTGGCAGAGCTCCGCGCGTATGGCGGCCTGCTGGAGGCTGGATTCTCAGTTGAGCCGATCCCATGCAGGGATGACAGCACGCCGGACTTCCGGGTAGACGCAGGGGACGGGCCGATCACCGTGGAGGTGTTCGCCAAGCATCAGGACAAGGAGCAGGACCGCCTGCTCGAAGCGATCAACAAGCCAGGTGAGCGGCTCCCCGATGGCGTCGAGCGCCACGTCCATACCGCGGGTTCGCGCAGTGTCACCACGACGATGGCTGAGTTGGCGCCAGCCGGCAGACCAGACCCTACAAAGCCCTTTGACAGTATCCAGGCGAACTTCGTCAGCCGGGTCTGCGCGATCAAGCAAGCGGAGCACCAGCTACCCCAGGACGAGCCGGCACTTCTCATCATCGATTTCGCCCACTTCGGCGGTCCACATGTCGCCGAGTTCCTCGAGCCAGGACAGGCCACGCCAATCGAAAGCGGCCATCGCGGCATTACATGCGGCGCAATCTGGTATGCGATGTACGGATGGAGGGGGGCGCTCCTGTTTGAGGAAAGCTCGCACAGGCTCGTCCGAATGGGGCATGACGGCCGCTTTCGCCTCGCGGGATCGAAGACCACCAAGCTTTCAGGGGTCCTGGCGGTGTTTTACGAGGGTGCGGTGTTGCTCGAGAATCCTTGGGCAGCGCATCGAATTCCCGATCGGACACGGCTGGCGCTGTCCCGGTACCCGTGGTTCGATCTGTCGCGGTCGGTCGCCGACTGGCACCCAGGCGACGCGTCGAAGCAGATCGATTTGCAGCGGCGCATGATCGAGATTTTCGAACGGGATCGCTCGCGCTTCGAATTCGAGTAGCCCGGACGCTGTGTCTGATATCTGCAGCGGTTCAAAACTGGTCCTGAGCCGATGACCGACGAACAACCGAATACCCCCGATATCGATGCTCTCCTCGCCGCGATGGCGCCCCCGCGCATCCCCGAACAGGGGTTCGGCCCGGACAATCCCGATCTATTTCATCTCCGGGGTTGGAGCAAGATCCATGCGGCAACGATGCTTGCGGGCCTCGCCACCGTACCTGACTTTCATGCGAATGACATCCGCCTGGATTGGCTGCTGCGGCTGGTCCTGGCCAAGGCCGAAGGCCATGCCAAGGTTCAGCCGGCCCAGTTGGAGCGGGCACTCAATGCCGGGCTCGCCCAAGCGAAGGTATTGAGAGCCGAAGATCCGGTTGAAGATTTGTTCTGCGATCGCATCGCGACTTCCCGCGGGAACTTTCGAATTATTGCCGGCAGATGGGAGGCGCCCGGTCCCTATACCCAGACGTTGCTTTCGGCCTTCGAAGCGCTGCCAGCCGGTGCACTGAAGGACCGGACCCTGGCATCGGTCTACGCGCTCCTTTCGATCAGCGACGAAATCGCCCGCAGGGCAAACCTGCATCGCTTCACACCGTCAGGCGGCGTGGAGATGGGCCAACTGTCGGTGCCCAGTGCCGATTCGCTCAAGAAAATCTCTCGTCGGGTTGTCTTCACAACCGATGCGCTGAGAAACCTCGGGATAAGCCAAGAGGCGCTGGCTCCATTCGTTCTTCGACAGGAGCAATTTTCCTACACCGGCATCGCGCCTCGCGGCGAGTCGCCCCTTGAGCTGCATCCACTCATCGAGCACCATAACGGCATCGCGGTGGTATCCCCAACGGGTTTGTCTCTCGCCGCTCGTGCAATAATGGTCAATGCTGCAAAGCTCGGCGGAGTCGAGCGCCCGCTGCTGGCGGGCCTGATGATTGCCCAGGAGAAATACGCTGAAATAGCCGGCTTCTGGAATGGCCCCCTTTCGTTGCCGGCGCCAGACGCCCATTTCGTCCGCGCGGCGATCGTCCGAACCGGGAGCGGGCGATATCTGCAGGTGATACAGGTTCCGTCGACATTCGAGTATTTCCCTCAGCGCTTGTTTTCAGCCGTGGCGGAGATCGCGGCGGAAGTGAATCAAGCAATCGCCGATCACGTCATGGCCTTCTATAACTTCGTAGGCGGCCGCTCGGACTACCGTGAAGCGACCACATTGCTGTTGACAAGCGGCTGGGGTGCGCCCTACAGCGTGGAGCCGCCGATCGACGGAAGCCGAGTGCCTCGAAACTGGCGATTCTTGGCATTGAGCTTCTTCGAGGCATCAGTGCTCGGTGCTTGCGCTGATGGAAAGCTGCGGGATTTCCTTCGCATCAACGCCCAGAAGGAACGGCTGGAGGCGGACGGATTCGCATTCGAGAACCCGAACGGTCCCGTCAATCTTTTTGGGTTCTGGCGCGATACGCGGAACAACCTCATCCCGGAGCACATGACGGACCTCGAGCCACCCTTTGGTCTGATGCTCCCCGTCGACAGTCTCCGCGAGCCACACATCGAAGCCGCCCGGCGCAAGGATCTCCAAGCAATGCCCTATATCGACGGCACCTACCGATGGGTACAGCGAGAGAACTGGGACGATCACGACCGGCTCCAGCCGATCTATGCGAGCCTCGACGACATCGTTCATCGTCGGCTGCTGGGCGCAATCGTAATCAAGGAGCGCGTCTGGTGGCTCGAATCGCTGGATGTCGATGGTGCCTCGCGGGAATGGCGGTACCGGCTGTGGCACGCGATGCTCCAGTGGCTTGAGGCGATCGGGCCGCAATTGATCGAACGCTTCCCCAACAGCTTTCCCCGTGGTCCACGCTGTGTTGGACTCTCTGTGCCAACCGACACGGAGTTTCAGAGCATCGGCGACCTTCCGGCGGATAGCGCGAATCTTGCGAAGGCCGTGGTAGTCACCCCTGCGCAAGCGAACGCGCCGGCTGCGGTGGCCGTGACTGGTCTTTGGCTCTCCCACGTCCGCAGGCAGGAGAATGACGCGGAGGTCGAGCTGGTCGCCGCGATTCTGGACCAGTTGGCCGCAGCCGGGCCCAGTAGGCTCTCCAGGGACGCGCTGCGCGGTACCGTCAAAGCGTCCATTGGCTCGCAGCATTGGCGCTGGACTCATGCCGGTGTTGCCTTGACTCCTCTCGATCGCATGGGCGCGCAGGGTCTGCTCGGGTCGTTCAAGGCCATTCCAAAGTCCGCTCTGGCTTTCGCCAGGTGCGGCTCTATCTGGCGGTTTTACTCCAGAGCGGCTGGAGTGGAGATTGTCGGCGAGGTGCCTTGCATGGAGTTCCTCGCCCGCTATCGCGCCAGCATGCTCGACGCGTTGATCGACAAGATTCGAGCCTTCAATCGCACCGAGTTGGTCCTCCTTGCCGCTGGACGCTATCAGGGGTCGCGCCACGAGCAATCATCGTGGCGACGAGCGATACGAGCCATGCGGGCGATTCAAGGTAAAGCGGCCGATCAGCACGCTTTTGAACGCCAGAGCGAGATGAATGCGGTTCAGCGCGCGGCGAAATCTGTCATGGAGATCGCTGCCTGCGAGGCTCAGGCCAACGGCGGGGTGTCACCGGATCAGCATGACCTCGACGACTTGTTCGCGACCGCGCTACTGCTTTTGGGCAACGGACAGCTGCTTTCCTCAATTCGAGCTGGTCTCGTTGAACCTCGACTTAAGATTAGCCCGGCAGGAGACCTGCTCAGCAACCGCAGCTTGGTGGACGCGACCATGCGTCCGGGCGCTGAATGGAAGAACACTCAGACACTTGACGAAGCGGACCAATCCTACGGGCGGGACCGATCGCTAGAGATCGCGGCTCGCCAGCGAGAGCCGCTTGATACCAAGCTTCGCGCTGCGATCGAGGCCGAGTACCAGATAGCTGCAGAAGCTTTTGTAGATTTACAGTATGCAGTCGTGGCGGTCGCCTTGGCTGCTCGGCAAGAGGTCCTGTTCGTGCATCGCTCGGAGCTTGCCCGCGCTTTGGCGGCTGATGCGTCGTTCTCTCATGAGGACCTGACGCCGCTTCTGTCTCGCCTTACCCTTTCAAAGCGCGAGTCGTGGCGCGAAATTCCCGCCGATCGCAAGGCGATTGATTTCGATCTCAGCAGGTTCGATAGGGCGTTTTCATTGATCGGACGCCCATTGCTCGCGCTGGATGACGATGCCGATCCGACCGTGTTGGTTGCACCGTTGCTGGTCAGTGACTCAACGATGTACTCGTTGTCGGGACTCATGGATGGCTCGCTGCAGAATCAGTTCTGGACGTCCGATATTGCCCGACGTTACGTGGGAGAGGTCGCCGCGGCGGCGGGGCCCCGGTTCGAGGAATCGGTCGCGGAGAAAGTGCGAGGTCTCGGCCTCCGGGCATGGGTGCGGTGCAAGCTCTCTTGGGCGTTGAATCAAAAGGTCGGCCAGGAGCTTGGCGATGTCGATGTACTGGCAGTCAGCCCGGACGGCCGCCGCGTGTGGGTCATCGAAGCCAAGAACCTGCGGCTATGTAGATCGGAGATCGAAGTGGCGTCCAGACTCTATGAATACCGCGGCCGCACGACAATGGATCGCAAGGGGAAGGAGGTCCCGGACGCACTTCTGCGACACATTCGCAGGGTCCGCTATCTACGCGAGCGCAATGAAGCCTTGTGCCATCGGCTGGAACTGCAGGCGCCGCCCGACGTGCGCGGACTGCTTGTCGTTGATTCCCCACAGCCGATGAACTTCCACATGCTCGAAAAGATTGAGGACGCCGAGAGCGCATTTCTCGGCGCTATCGACAAGTTCAAGTTTTGACCCGGTACCGGATCGCGTCGAACAGGACGCTCTCAACATATCTACAGGGAAGGCGGTAGGGGTAGAGAGTCTTCGACCATGCCGATCAGATCCCCTGGGAGGCGTTGATGGCCCGCATGTTCTAGACGATCGCGGCTCTGCTGGCGGCTCGCTTCGGATCAGGGTCGGGAACGGCAATTACGGCTTCGATCTTCGCGATGTAGGCGGTACGACGAGTCGCACGCTATTTCTATAAGCGATTGAGTGCGTGGCAGTGAAGAGTCGACGGCACCAGGTCGGGCCAAGCTAGCTCCCTGTCCTGCCAGTATTTCATTTCAAAAGGAAACCGCCATTTCTATGGGCTGATCGCGAATGCCGAGCGCCGCTACAACCTCCAGAGGGCACGTGAGCTGCTGCAGGTCGAAGCCCCGGACGCCCAAACCGAACCAGAGAGCGATGATAGGCCGGCCGGTTCCTGCCCGCCAAGCTTCGTCTGTCCGGACTGCGGAGCCGCCATGATCGTCATCGACACCTTGGTGCGCACGCCACGTATCCGCGCACCGCCACAGCTTCAATGCGCGCCATGAGCGCAAGCGTCCCTCGACACCCACACCCATGTCGGCTCTTCTTCGCATAGAGCCGAAAGGAGACGCTTTGCCCTACCGTGTGAAATCCCCGCTTCTTGCTCGCATCGCGACCCAACAATATCGCGATTCTGCGCCGCGACTTGGTACCGAACCGGTGTCACCGTTGCATCGGTCGCCAGGATCGCCACGCAGATCCACAGTGCGCATCCTCAAATCCCCATAGCCACATAGGCTGCGCTCACCACCGCGGTGCATTCCGCGGTTTCCTCCCTTCTGGATTGTCCAACGCCTGCCCATTGGCTTCGTCGATTCATCGCACGCCTGCGCGTGCGGGCAGGCATCGAACAATCCTCAAGAGGTGCTGTCCTTGCGGCTATACGTCGCGATGTCCGCTCCACCACATAGCGCAGCCATTGCGCAGCGCCGGGCTAGAACTCGCGGGGTGGCACGGGTAAGAACCCCGGACTTTCACCGAATTATTGCCGGGTATTGCTCGAACGCCTATCCCTCTACAGTACCCTTGGCATCACCCTTTGCATGACTTTTCAGCGACGCAGAGAGCGCGCTAAGGGGTTCAGGAACGGGGATGCCTCGCCTTCGGGGCAGGGTCCCACTGAAGGCACTCCCTCCCTCGTCACAACTGCTTCCAGAACACCCTCCCTTGCTGATCCCAACGCCTACACATTGACCGACCAGCCCGCATTCACGGCGGCGTTCCCGCCGACATTGACGGCACACTTTGGTGGCAGTAGGGGTCACCCGCCTAAGCCGAAAGCGCAGGCGAAGTTCCCTTGAAAGCACGGTTGCGAAGGCACCCGTTGCTGCGAGGCCTGCGCGGGTTTGCTGCAGCAAACCCCCGCTGCGCGCGTGTTGCAGCACCGGCATCGGGAGGACTTTTGGTCCCGTCTGCGATGGACTTTTGGGGACCGGGTGCACGGTGCTGTTGAGGAAACGCGTTGGGCTGCGTTAGCAGCGGGGGTTTGCGGCAGAAAAGCCGCCGATGATGCCCCTCATTTAGATGGACGGCCTCGCCGGAAACTTAGGGGTGGCGAGCCGCGCGAGCCACGACTGACGCGGTCGGTG
>Ga0307377_10000186_pt1 | contig 85447 bp, 77 predicted proteins | sample TR3MG_FD_202535 | JGI IMG/M metagenome (GOLD analysis project Ga0307377, IMG submission 202535) | Soil microbial communities from Risofladan, Vaasa, Finland - TR-3 | ecosystem: Environmental > Terrestrial > Soil > Coastal area > Acid sulfate soil | place: Finland: Risofladan, Vaasa | collected...
GCACAGATTCTCCCCTCCCTCTGAGGGAGGGGCAGGGGGAGGGTGGGACTTGCATAAGGAGACACCTATGCCCAATTTCAAAGGTCAAGACATCCTCGACGGGGCACAGTTCACCCGCGAGGAGGTAGAGGTTGTTCTGGACGTCGCAGAAGACATCGGTTCGCGGCTGGAGCAGCAACGCGCCCTGGACATCCTGAAAGGCTACGTCCTGGGTGCTCTCTTCTTCGAGCCCAGCACTCGCACGCGGCTCTCGTTCGAGACGGCCATGCACCGCCTGGGCGGCAGCGTGGTGGGTTTCGCTTCCGCGTCTGTCTCTTCGTCCGCCAAGGGGGAGTCACTGGCCGACACCATCCGCACCGTGGACCAGTACGTGGACGTCATCGCCATGCGCCATCCGCAGATTGGGTCGGCGCGGGAGGCTGCGGCGGTGGCCGTGGCCCCCGTGATCAACGGCGGCGATGGTGCGGGCCAGCACCCCACCCAGGCCCTGCTGGACCTGTTCACCATCCGCGCCGAGCGCGGCCGGCTGGACGGCAACACCATCGTCCTGTGCGGCGATCTCAAGTACGGCCGCACGGTCCACGCCGGGGTCGAGTTATACAAGCATTACGGCTGCACGCTCATCCTGGTCGCGCCGGAGGAACTGAAGATGCCGCCAGAGATCACGGGTCGGCTGCGCGCCCGCGGCGTCAGCGTGGAGGAGACGGCTGACCTGGAGGCGGCGCTGGCGAAGGCGGACGTGATTTACATGACCCGCATTCAGAAGGAGCGTTTCGAGGACCCGGCCGAGTACGAGCGGCTCAAGGGGCGCTACGTCCTCACGCGCGAGATGGTGGAGCGCATCAATCCCGGCCTGACGATCTTGCACCCCCTGCCGCGCGTGGACGAGATCACGACCGACGTGGACACTCTGCCCGGCGCAGCCTACTTCCGCCAGGCGCGCAACGGCGTGTTCATCCGCATGGCGCTGATTGGACTGATCATGGGAAAGTTGTGAAACGTGAAACGTGAAACGTGAAACGTGAAACGTGAAACGCGAAACGCGAAACGTGAAACGCGAAACGTGAAACGTGAAACGTGAAACGTGAAACGTGAAACGTGAAACGCGAAACGTGAAACGCGAAACGTGAAACGCGAAACGCGAAACGTGAAACGCGAAACGTGAAACGTGAAACGTGGTGCGTGGTCCGTGATACGCCCGTCATTCCGAGCGAAGCGAGGAATCTCTGTGGAACACGCACCACGAAACATGACTTACACAGGAGGTGACACGTGGCTGGTAAAGCAGGATTGAAGGCAGGGTTGATTGGGATAGCCGTCTTGCTCGTGTGGACGGTGATCGGCCGGTTCGTTCCCATGACGGGAGTCTTGACGTGGGTGAGCATGGGGGTGAGCCTGCTGCTCTACACCGGCATCGGCGTGCTGGCCGGGCTCTTCCTGGCTCCACACCGTACCCCCGGCAGGGGGGCCGGAGCGGGCGCCATCGCCGGGTTGATCAGCGGGACGGTCGCCGGAGTGGTCGGTATGGTCATCCTGTACATTCAGATGGCCGGCGGCGGAGCGGTCCCCGGCCTGAGCCCCGAGCAGATGCAGCAGTTGGAACAACTGGCCGAACAAGGCATGGATCCGACGACAATCCTCGCCCTGTCCACGATTCCGAGCCTGATCTGTGTGATGGGGATTGGCGCGGGGCTGGCGGCCATCGGCGGGGCCATCCTGGCCGCGGTCAAGTCGGACTAGGTACTGGGGGAGAGCGAGGCCAGGGAAGCACGGCACGTGCTGCGTGATACGCCCGTCATTCCGAGCGCAGCGAGGAATCTGTCCCACACACCACGGAACGTGTTGCGTGATACGCCCGTCATTCCGAGCGCAGCGAGGAATCTGTCCCACGCAGCACGGCACGTGCTGCATGACTCGCCCGTCATTCCGAGCGAAGCGAGGAATCTGTCCCACGCACCACGGAACACGGCACACGGCACGTGCTGCATGACTCGCCCGTCATTCCGAGCGCAGCGAGGAATCTGTCCCACGCACCACGGAACACGAAACACGTGGAACACATCATCAGGGAAGCACGGGAGGCAGACAAAGGCCCCATCGTCGGCATATTCAACCACTTTGTGAGGACCAGTTTCGCCGCTTACCCCGACCGGGAGGTCGGCCTGGACTTCTTCGACTCACTCAAAAGCATGGCGCAGGGGTTGCCCTTTCTCGTCGTCGAGGTCGGACCACGAGTGGTCGGTTTCGGATTGATGAGCCGGTACCACCATAGTGCAGCCTTCCACCATACCGGTGTGTTGACCTACTTTATACTGCCCGAGTACACCAGGCTGGGGCTGGGCTCCGCCCTGCTGGGCAAACTGATCCACGAGGCGAAAGCGAGGGACATGACTGTCCTGCTGGCCAATGTATCGTCCAGGAACGAGCAGAGCCTGAGTTTTCACCGCAAGCACGGCTTTGTGGAGTGTGGGAGGTTCAAGGGCATTGGCGCCAAGTTTGGCGAGCGCTTCGACGTCGTCTGGATGCAGAAATCCCTGTGAAGGACAATGCAAAGACATATTTGGAGCCAACTTGGCCTCCACCATCAATGCGAACGTGGCGCAGTCGAGGTTGACGGCGAGGTCGTCGGCTATACGTTGTGTGAGGTCGGCGAAGCGCACGACGGCCCACGCGCGCCTGGGCCGGGGCATGGGGCATCGGGCGGGAACCTGAACGTGTACGTTCCCGGCCACGGCCAGTCCGCCGTGGCCGCCAGCAGCCTGTTGGCGGCCATCGTGATCCTCAGCCGCTCACAGGTGGTGTGGGCGATTGACGTTGACCCGCCCAGGGGCGGGGACCCGGCGCGCGCTGCGGCCCTGGTCAAGATCGTCAGGCAGAAAGCGGGCCAGGTTTTCGGGCACTGCGACCGGGTGTCTGAAAAGGCCCCCCAGGTGACGATGTTTGGATGGTCACACGGCGCCATCGAAGCCATGCTGGCCGCGGAAAGGGCCCCCGATCTCATCCCGCGAGTGGTCTGCCTCTGCCCGGCCGGGCTGGTAGAACACGCGCCGGCTGAACTGGTGGCCCGCTTCGTAAAAGAGTGCCTGTGCATCTGTTGGAACTCCCTGCTCAGGTCGCACTGGACCATTTCCCGCATCGTGGCCGTCGGTTGTAACCTCCTGCTGGGCATCGTCCGCGATTCCCTCAGGTGCAGGTCGTTGCGCAGGGCCATCCACGACGTCCGCTGGGGTGCCCAGAAGGTCGTCGGCGAGGATTACTCCTACGATGGCACGGTCGTGCTCGTGTTTGGCACAGACGATGGTGTGATCCGTTGGCGGGACGTGTTTCCTGCCTGCCAGGACCCCGGCGACGTCGGGCGATCCCTGGAGGAATACAGAAAGCACAACTTCCCCATGGTTCGGGGACTGGGGGTCCAGATTCTCGACGGCAGTCACATGGCTCCCGAGGTGGATTCAGCGGTGTACGTCAAGACGGCGCTCGACCTGTTGGATCGAGATCAAGTCCGGCCCTACGGCCCACATTTGAGAGTACAGGAAACGCATCAACGAGCGCACCCCCGGAAACCCCGGGGGTACGCTCGCTGCCTAAGTGGGTAGAGAATGCCTTATTCCGCGATCGGCAAATACAGGTCCAGCGCGAACTCGTCCGGCATACCGCTCGTCTCCTGGTGCTCCTCCAGCCACTGGTGGTGAGCCAACCGGTACTGGCTGTTCTCACACCACGTCATCAGCCGCTGCCACGTTTCGCCGATCACCTGGCCCGCATCCGCGCGCACCTCGCAGCGCGCGACCGCGTACAGGCCGCCGGCGAATTCCTTGATCTTGACCTCCCCCTCCGGCTGCACGTCGGGCCCGACCACGATCCAGAACTCGTAGCCATAGTTCGGGCTGCCCGGCGAGGGGTCCGGGTTGTTGAAGCCGAAGATGCGATGCTGGCCGGGCGCGTCGAGCAGGCCCTTCGGCTTTGCCCGCGCCACCAGTTTGTCCCAGGCCATCCCTTCTGGGCCTGCGCCATACGCGTGCACGCTCGCCACGCGCAGCGGTTCAAGTCTCACAATCCGTACTTCCAGGTCACTCATTTCGTTTCCTCCTCGCGGATCAGATTGTTTGTCGCCACTCGTTCCGGAACAGCAGCAATGGTATACTACCACACCCTACCTGACATCTATTGTCAGGAATTCTGTGGTAGAATAGGGCAAGTAGGCGCGGACTTCGTTCCGCGCAAGCCCCGCGCTCTGGCGAGCGCGGCTGCCAGGAGGTACACTGTGCGTGCAGATCGGCTTCTTTCGCTCTTGATGCTCTTGCAGGCCCGCGGGCGCATGACGGCGCAGGAACTGGCCGAGGAACTGGAGGTCTCGCTGCGCACCATCTACCGGGACGTGGATGCGCTCAGCACCGCCGGTGTCCCGGTCTATGCCGAGCGCGGCCCCGGCGGCGGCTGCGCCCTGATTGACGACTACCGCACCAATCTCACGGGGTTGACCGAGGACGAGGTGCAGGCGCTCTTTATGCTCAGCATCCCTGCCGCCCTCGACGAATTGGGTGTGAGCCAGGAACTCAAGGCCGCGCTGCGCAAGTTGGCCGCCGCCCTGCCCGCTGCCCGCCGCCAAGACCAGGAGCTGGTGCGCCAGCGCATCTACCTGGACTGGTCGGGCTGGTCGCAGCCGGAGGAGCCGGCCCTGCACCTGCAGACGATCCAACGGGCCGTGTGGGAGGACTATAGACTACACCTGGCGTACCGCGTGCAGATGGGGCCTCACGCCGGGCAGTTCGAGCGACTGGTGGACCCGTACGGGTTGGTGGCCAAGGCCGGGGCCTGGCACCTGGTCTGTGCAGGCGATGGCCGCCTGCGCGTCTTCCGCGTCTCCCAGGTGTTGGAGGCGCGCATCGCCGGCGAGCGCTTCACGCGCCCCCCCGACTTTGACCTGGCCGCCTTCTGGCAGAGTTGGTGCGCCGGGCAAGAGGAAAACCGCCCATCCTACCCCGTCACCGTGCGTGTCTCGCCTGGCCTCGTCCCGTACCTGCCGCTAGTGTTCGGGGAGCGCGTCCGCGAACCGCTGGCCCAGGCGGACCCACCCGACGCCGAAGGGCCTGCCCTGAGCGGAGCCGAAGGGTGGATCACACTGACGCTCTCCTTCGAGCGGCTGGAGGTCGCGCGCGAGCGCATCCTGGGCCTGGGGCGGGCAGTCGAAGTCCTGGAGCCCGAAGCGCTGCGTCAGAGCGTGGCGGATTTCGCTGCACAGATCGTGGCCCTATACAAAACCTCCCGCAGGTAACGGATGTACTCATCCGCAACCTGCGGGAGGTTTGATTGATACGGGTCTGCGTAGTGTCTAGTACTCCGGCATAGGCGGTGTTGCGGCGGCCCTTTCTTTCTCCGGGATGTCGGTGATCAACGCCTCGGTGGAGAGAATCATCGCCGCGATGGAGGCGGCGTTGGACAGCGCGCCCTTGGTCACCTTGGCCGGGTCAATGATGCCCGACTCCAGCATGTCCAAGAACTCGCTCCGCATCACGTCGTAGCCAATGTGCTTGTTGTCCTTCTCCTTCTGGATGCGCCGCACGGAGTCGAGGATCACAGCACCGTCCTCGCCCGCGTTCTCGGCGATCTTGCGCATGGGCATCTCTAGCGCCGTGCGCAGGATAGAGACACCGGTCTGCTCGTCGGGGTACGCCATCTTGACCCCCTCGAGCGCGGGGATGGCATTGATCAGCGCGACGCCGCCGCCCGGCACGATCCCTTCCTCAACCGCTGCGCGCGTGGCGGACAGCGCATCCTCGACGCGGTGCTTCTTTTCCTTCAGTTCCGTCTCGGTGGCGGCACCGACGCGGATGATGGCCACGCCGCCGGCCAACTTGGCCAGCCGCTCCTGCAGCTTTTCCTTATCATAGTCAGAGGTTGATTTGTCAATCTCGACCTTGATCTGCTCCATGCGGCCCTTGATCTCCGCCTCTTTGCCGCGGCCACCGATGAGGGTCGTATCGTCCTTGGTGGCCACCACCTTGTCGGCCCGTCCCAGGTCTTCGAGGGTGGCGCTATCCAGTTTGCGGCCTTCCTCTTCGGTGATGACGTGGCCGCCGGTCAGAACCGCAACGTCCTGCAACATGGCCTTGCGACGGTCGCCAAAGCCGGGGGCCTTGATCGCCAGGCAGTTCAACAGGCCTCGCAGCCGGTTGAGCACCAGCGTCGCCAGCGCTTCGCCGTCCACGTCCTCGGCGACCACGACCAGGTTGCGTGCACCCCGCTGCACCAACTTTTCCAGGACCGGCACCATGTCCTGCGCAGCCGAGATCTTTTTGTCGTGGATCAGGATGTAGGGCTCCTCGATCACTGATTCCATCGCCTCAGGGCTGGTGATAAAGTACGGGGAAATGTAGCCCCGGTCGAACTGCATGCCTTCCACGTACTCGGTCTCGAACTCCAGTCCCTTGCTCTCCTCGACGGTGATGACGCCGTCCTTGCCGACCTTGTCCATCACCTCCGCGATCAGTTCGCCGATCTCGCGGTCCTGCGCGGAGATGGCCGCCACGTTGGCGATCTCTTCCTTGGTGGTCAGTTCGATCGCCTGGTCGGCGACCGCCTTGACCACGGCCTCGGTGCCGGCCAGGATGCCGCGCTTGAGCAGCATGGCGTTGGCACCGGCCGCCACGTTCTTCATGCCCTCGGTGATGATCGCGTGGGCCAGCAGCGTGGCCGTCGTGGTCCCGTCACCGGCGATGTCGTTTGTCTTGGTCGCTGCTTCCTCCAGCAGTTGTGCCCCCATGTTCTCGAAGGGGTCTTCCAGTTCGATCTCCTTGGCCACCGTCACGCCGTCGTGGGTGATGGTGGGCGCGCCCCACTTCTTATCGAGCGCGACGTTACGCCCCTTGGGGCCCAGCGTGGTGACGACCGCGGTGGCCATCACGTCAATCCCGCGCTTGAGGGAACGGCGGGCGTCCTCACTAAAAACCAATTGCTTTGCCATATCTATTCCTCCTCGTGCAGATCAGAGTTTATTGCTGCTACTTGATGATGGCCAGGATGTCGCCCTCTTTCAGGAAGAGGATCTCCTTGCTGCCTTCCATCTTGAACGACGTGCCAGCGTACCTGGCATAGACGACCGTGTCCCCGACCTTGACCTCCATCGGGATGCGGTCCCCGTCCTCGTCAAGACGGCCCTTTCCCACGGCCAGTACCTTGCCCTGCTGGGGCTTCTCTTTGGCGGTGTCGGGGAGTACCAACTGGCCACCGGCGAAGGTCTCGACGTCCTTCTCCAATGGCTCAATCACCACCCGATCACCCAACGGTTTGATGTTCAGTGCCATCTCGCCACCTCCTGATTGATTTGGTTTGTGTCTGATTTGACGATGATTTGGGTTAGCACTCAGAACGCGAGAGTGCTAACCCAGACGTAAATATACCACAAATGTCGCGCGGTGTCAAGGGCTTGGCGGGGAAGAAATCTTAAAATTTGCTGCGGCGGCCTGCATCCTCGGCGGCCAACGTGCGCAGGAGGTCTTGTGCATCCTCCTGGCCCAGCAGCCACGTAATGTGGAACGCAAAGCCACGCCCACCCAACTCCCGTACGATCGTGCGCGCCCCCTGGGGAGTGATCGCAAGTTGGCACAGCTTGCCCGCGTCCCGGATGCGCTTCAAGAGCGGCAGCCACTCCTCGGCCGGCGGCTGGCCATCCCCGGGCACCCACTGGATCCCCCGCAGCCGTTCCAGCGACAGCAGCATACCCAGGTGCGGAATCTCCCCTTTGCCGTCGAGGTGGTAAAAGCCGTGCTCCATCGCTTCGCAGCAGGCCGCAATGTCCGGCAGCACGAAGCGTTCGAACATCCTGGGCGAGATCATGTAGGAAAAATCGCTCTGCATCATGTAGCACCGCCCCGGCGACCAGATCGGTGCCCACGGGGTCGTCCCCCGCCCGGCTTGCTGGATGATAGCGTCGAGTTCATCATAGTAGCGCAGCCACAGCCGGGTGATTTCGCCCACCAGGCGCTCGACCTCGCCGGGACCGTCGCACACGTCCAGCAGCAGTTGCTGAGTGGTGCGCAATGAGGCCAGGATGTCGAGGTTGCCGCCCAGGTCGGCGTACGCCACGGTGACCCCATTCCCCCACTGCTCCACCGCCGTGCGGGTCAGTTCCCGCACCCGCCGCCACCACGCATTGTCCGGGTCGTAGGCCAGGTGCAGGTCCTCGATAAGCGAAGCGACGTTCACCTGCCTGGCCGGCTCATACCAGACGGTCTCCGGGACGGGGTGAACGTGCGCGCCCAGGAACCCGGCCACGATGCCCGGGCCAAAGTTCGGCCACCACCGGGGCCAGGCGTCGCCATAGAAGCGTGTGACTTCCAGGTGCGCCTGGTAAGAGGCGATCACCTCGTCGGCCGGCACCTCCAGCGGAAAGTTGGCCGTGAACGCGTGCGCCACCGGCAGCGTGGCCTCCGCCGGCATCTCCAGCCCCTCGATCACCACCATGGGGCGCTCCAGTTCGTGAGCCCACCAGGCCGTCCAATCGCGCTCGATGCGCTCCCAGTCTTCGTCGGTAAAATGCAGGTTGATCGCCATCTGGTTGCCTCCTCGCTTTCGTGCTTGATCAGGAAATCAGTTCCGGCGGCAAGTGGTCCACCCGGCTTACGTATCGCACGTCCAGGTGGCCGTCGCCCTGAAAATCAATCCGCGAGATCGCCGTATTGGGGTGATGATAGTAGACACCATGTTCCGGCGATAGGTTGAACAGCGCGTGCAGCAGCCCGTTGCTGAAATCACCGTGCGACACGATGGCGATCTGTTCGTCGTCGGCGGCCCATTGGCGCAGCCTCTCCGCCACCCGGGCCACACGTTCGTAAAAGGCCGCTCGCTCCTCTCGCCCCCCGCGCCACCACCCCTGCTCCGTGATCCCCTCCGGCAAGCGGTAGTGCGGGAACTCGGCCAGAATTTCGGACCGCGTCTTGCCCGGGTATGCGACGCCGCCGGTGGGTGCCCTATAATCCAGGTAGATGCCCCCAAATTCGTGGATGTCTATCCAGACCTCGGGCACCACCCCCAGTGCCCGCCCAATCGGCTGGGCAGTCTCCAGCGCCCGCCGCATCGGGCTGCAATACAGCCGCGCGATGCCGCAGCCACGCTGCTTCTGGCCGTCCGCCGCCCACGGCGTCCGGTTCGCCGCGCTGGCCAGGTGTTGGGCCACCAGTGCCACCTGGCGCCGGCCCAGTTCCGTCAGCGGCGGATCGCAGACCCGGCCCCGCGGGTCGTTCAAGGTGTTGTTGGTGGATTGACCGTGGCGAATGATGTACAGTTCCATCCTTCCTTACTCGTCTAACACTCCTTCCACTAATCCTAGCGGTAGGGGGGCGGGACGGCTGCAGGTGCTGGCGATCTCGACGTGCCGGCCTTCCTGGGAAGCCTGGTGGAAAGCGTGCATGACGTCCAGCACGTGGTAGGCCATACGGCCGCTGGCACGCTGGGGCCGGCCGGAGCGCAGCGCGTAGGCCATGTCCGCCACCCCGATCCCTCTCGATTGTTGGGTGTATCCGTGCGTCAGCGGTACCTGGCTCCACTCGCTCGCACCGGCGCGCCGGACGAGGACGGGACCGCCGAAACCGTTGGGGTCCGGCACTGCCAGCGAGCCCTCTGTCCCGTACACCTCGATCCAGGGCAGGTGGGCCGCCCACACGTCGAAACTGGTGATGATGGTGCCCACGGCCCCGTTGGCAAAATCCATCACGCCCGCCACGTGGGTCGGCGTGTGTACCTTGATCCGGGTGCCGGACCGGGGCTGGCTCGTGATGACCCGTTCGGGGAACGTGATGCGCGCCGACCCCGTCACCCGGCGCAGCGGGCCCATCAGGTGCACCAGCGCCGTCAGATAGTACGGCCCCATGTCGAACATCGGGCCGCCGCCGGGTTGGTAGTAAAACTCGGGGTCCGGGTGCCAGCCTTCGTGGCCGTGGCACGTCATGAAGGCGGTGGCGGCGATCGGCTCTCCGATCCAGCCATCGTCTATCAGTTTGCGGCAGGTCTGCAAACCGCCCCCCAGGAAAGTGTCCGGCGCACACCCCACCAGCAGCCCTTTCTGGCGAGCCACCTCCAATAACCGGCGCCCGTCCTCGCGGGTGATGGCCAGCGGTTTCTCGTTGTACAGCGACTTGCCCGCCTCCAGCGCCGCCAGCCCCACCTCGGCGTGTGCCTTGGGGATGGTCAGGTTGACCACGATCTCGATTTCCGGATCGGCCAACAGTTCTTCCACGCGGCACGCTTTCGCTACCTGGTACTCGGCTGCCTTGGTGGCGGCTCTCTCGTGGATGAGGTCCGCACAGGCCACGACCTCGATGGCGTCGAAGACCTTCCCCGCCTCGAAATAGACCCCGCTGATGTTGCCACAACCGACGATGCCGACCCTGGTCGGGTTGTCTTTCACTGATGGCATAAGATGCACTCTCTCTTTCTCGGACCCAGAAACCACCAGAAACCGGGTTTTTCGGTAAGCGAAGCGGCAAAACCCGGTTTCTTGGCTACCGGCTCGCCCACAGCATCCCGCGCCGGACGATCTCTCGCGCCTCCGGCACGTCGAAATCCTTCGCCACGTGCCCGACCGAGCTATAGAACACCCGCCCCTGTCCCCATCTCCGCTTCCAGACGGCGGGGATGGTCACACCTGCGATCCAGGGGACGCGCTCGCCGGTGAAAGTCGTGGTGGCCAGCACCTCGTTGGACGGGTCCACGTGCATGTAATACTGCTCCGATTCCACCCGAAAGTCCCCGATCCCGGCGGTGATTGGGTCGTCGTGATGGACGACGTTGACCTCGTATTCGATGACCCCGCCGGGGTGGGCCACCCACTGGCCGCCGACCATGAACTGATAGTTCACGTTGTTGCGAAACGAGTCCGCCATGCCGCCGTGCCAGCCGGCGAACCCGACGCCGCCTTCGATGGCTTCCAGCAATGCCCTTTCCTGCGCGTCGGTCATAGTGCCCATGGTCCAGACCTGGACCACCAGGCTCAGAGACTGCATCTTGCTTGGGTCGAGGTAAGAGTCGAGCGTGTCGGAGATCTCGACTTTATACCCCTGTTCCTGCAACAGGGGGGCAAAGATGTCCACGCACTGCTTCGGTTCGTGGCCATCCCATCCACCCCACACGAAAAGCGCTGATTTCATACCTCATCTCCTTTAACCTGTTTTCAGCATGTGGGGCAGGCTTTCTGGCCTGCCAGGCGGCAGAATGGGAAGCCTGCCCCACTAGTAGAACACGGAGTTGATACGGATACGCTATTTGCCCTAATTATATCCAACAGCAGTGATTGGACAAATGAGCAGGCCCTGCCCCGCTTTTTCATCCCAACCAGTACCAACGGATGAAAAGCACGGAACTACGGACCTGTCTAACGATAGGTGGATTTAGAGAACAGTGGTTACTACTCAGGCAGGTCACGCAGTAGGACACGGATCAACACGGATCGTACGGATTGACACGGATATTGCCCGGAAAATCCGTGTACATCCGTCGCATCCGTGAGAATCCGTGTCCCAATCAGGGCAGCCTGAGCAGTTACTTCAATTCATGCACGACTTTAGAGCAGGTCGTGATGTGAGAGCGTGACCGCCAGCGTCTGGCCCGCCAGTAGCAACCAGGAGCGCTCTAGCGTGAGGACCACGTCCCCCTCGGCCTCCCCCATCGTCACCGGCACCGGCTGGCCATCCACCGTCACGGTGGCCGCACGCACCGGGCCGCCGGGCCGGAACCGCAACACCTTCACCGCCAGCGAGCCGTAGACGGGCGTGATCGTCTCCACCTGCACGCCCCCGCTCACGCGCTGGGCAAACGTACCCCAGCCATCCCGGGTCACGAAGGGTGCCCGGTAGTCCTCCGGCGTGAGCACGGGAGCAAAGCCGATCTTCGCCGCGCCTGCATCGTAGCGAAAGCCGGAGGCCGCCTCCAGTAGCGCCCACGAGGCCAGCGCCCGCACGTAGTGGTCGCCACATTCAATGTCGTTCCACGGGTTCTGCTTGCGGCCATCGTAGCGGGCGCGCGTCGCTTCCAGGATGCGCAGGGCCGGTGCCACCTCCCCCTCGTACAGCAGCAGGCCCGCCACCTCGTACTCCAGGCCGGTCCACACCTCGTCCGAATACAGGGTGGGGACCTGCGGGCGGCCGCCGCGAGGCCAGGTGCAGACCAGCAGCCCCCGGTCGTCGTCGGTGACGAAGGCCCGTGGCTGCTGCGGGTGGCCGTGGAAATTCTCCCGGAAGTTGTGCCGGAAGATGGAGAGCGCCGCCGTATGCACGTGCTCTTTTTCCAGCAGGTGGCCCAGCCCCAGGACGTGCGCCCACCACTGTCCCAGCAATTGGTCCGAATGGCAACCGGTGGCCCAGTTCTGCTCGGGGTGCGCCTCCAGGTCCACCTCCTGCACATAGTATTCCCCATTCCACAGCCGCTCCTCCAGCGCCGCCCGCCCGCGCCGGTAGACCTCCTGGCACGCGGCAGCCGCGTCGCCGTCCCCGCACAGGCCGGCCATAACCTCCGCCGCGCGCAGGGCCGCCAGGTAGAGCGTGCCGATGAAGGTGTTGGCCCCGTAGATGGAGATGTCGTAGGTGTTCGGTTGCTCTCCCTCGATCACGCCCACCTTGCCGGGATCGTGCGCGGTCCACACGTAGGTTAGGGCCTTCCTTACGGCCGGCCACACGCGCTCGAGCCACGCCCCGTCGCCGCCCGCCCGGTACTCGCGGTACGTCTTCAGCATGGCCCCCAGCAGGCCGTCCAGCGCCGGGCGAGCCGGCCCGCCGATCTCGCAATCCCAGGGGCGCGGCAGGTCGGTGGGCAGGGTCACGCGATGGGGCAGGTAGCCGGACGGGTGTTGCTGGATGTGCCATTCCGTGTCCCGCATGGTGCGCTCCAGAGCCGGGAACAGCCGGGCCAGCGCCATCTCGTAATTCCATACGTGCGTGCAGTTGAGCGGGCAGCAGCCGCCGAATGCGTCGGTGTGGTGCCCGGTGGACGCCCCGCAGCCCCCCTCGAAGCCCCAGAACCGGCCGTCTTCCGTCCAGAAACAGGTGGGCGTGCGCAGGATGCTCATCTGCGAGGTAACCGCATCTATGAGCGGGTGGGGCAACGTGGTGTCGTAGAAGGTATCGCGGGCCAGGCGGGTCTGGCGGGTCAACCGCTCGACGTGGACTCGCACGTAGTCTGTCACCTCCAGCGCCGAACGGAACCAGTTGTTGTACTGGTTGCCCAGCCGGAATTCGTGTTCCTTGTCCTCGACGCCAAAGAACCGGCGCTGCGGCCAGTTGACGGTCCGGTTGGGAAAGTACCAGGCGATGATGAACGTGACGGTGCGCGATTGGCCAGGGTCGAGCGAGAAGGGCACCGCCAGCGCCCCGTTCCAGGTGTGGCCAGCCGGGCTGGGCGTCGAGCCCACCGCGTTGCTCAGCCGCCCGTCAGCCAAGTCCGCCCACAAGGCGTCCAGGTCGTCCCACTGGGTCACGTAAGTCGCGTCGGGCGACGAGGCCGCCAGCACCATTTGCCCGTAACCCGCAGCCTCCTCCGGTACACCGGTCACGCTCATATTGATGGCGGTCGCCTCGCCGAGCCGTACCAGCGCGTTGACGTTGCCCCCGTAGAGCGGACAACCAGCGCCGGAGATTGGGCTCACCCCGTCCCAGCCCACCGCGTTCTGCAGCGTGGCTGCGATGGACGCCCGCACGGGCTGCGCGGTCGGGTTGGTCACCGTGATGTGGAAGAGGATGGCCGGCAGGCCGGAGTCTTTGCTCTCCAGCGGGATGAAGGGGCTGAACGCCTCGATGCTTACCTGCAGCGGCAGCGCCGGGTCGTGGTAGGTCAGTTCGGCGATCGGGTATTCGCCGGTGAACGTGGTCGCCTGCACGCCCGGCAAGCGCTCCAACAGCGCCCGCTGGGCCGGCGGTACCAGGTGATCGTTGGACGTGGGGGGCGGCGGCAGGCCCTCGCTATCGTACAATGCGCCGGACTGCAACACCCGCCCCACCGCTTCGCCTGCCGGGCCGGCCGGCTGCGCCCACACGGCGAAGAACGAATGGGGGACACATGCCTGGTGATTGACCTGGTTATGGATCTGCCACTGGCGCAGCGACCCATCGCCACACAAGGCGATAGTGCCGGTGCCCAGGCCACCCAAAGGCATGGCGACAGCCCGCAGTGATTCCCCCTGGTAGATTCTGCGTTGGCGTGAGGTGAGTGGGGATGGGCACATTTAGGCGACTCCCCCGGAGGCCAGTTCGTATTTGCCCTGGATACCTTTCACCTCCACCTGGGCAGCTCCGCGCCGGAAGGTACTGCCGAAGGCCCGCGCCAGGCGGCGCGCCTCCTCGGGGTACCGGTCAATCAGATTCGTACGCTCCCGTGGGTCCTCCATCAGGTTGTACAGTTCGTCCGGCTCCCCCGCCGGCCGCTGCACGTAACTCCACGTGTGGTCTCGCACACAGCGGTCGGGCGCCTCGTGGTAGCCGGTGATGATGGACTGGCGGTGCTCGTCGCTATCGCCCCGCAACACCGGCAGGAAACTGCAACCCTGCATGGAGGCCGTGTCGTTGGCCAGACCTGCCAGGTCGAGCAGGGTCGGCAGTACGTCGTGGAATTGGACGATGGCCTGGGTGCGGCGCGCCCCCTTGCCGCCGGGTAGCCGCACCATGAACGGGACCCGCAGCAACTCGTTGTACAGGCGGTCGCCCCCCTTGAGAAACTTGCCGTGGTCGGCCAGCGGGTGGCCGTGGTCCGCTGTCAGGACGATGACCGAGTCGTCATAGTAGCCCAGGTCCTGGAGCGCCTGGAACAGCCGCCCCAGGCAATGGTCCACGAACGCCGCTTCGCCCGCGTATAGCCCTCGCATGTGGCGGACCTCCTCCGGCGTGGCCCACTGCTCGACCGGACCGCCCATCGGCAGGATCAGCCGCTTGCCACGGTAGCCCGCATCGGTGTAGATGTCGGAGCGGGCCGGCGGATCCCACGGCTCGTGCGGGTCGAAGGAATCTATCCAGGCGAAGGTGTGCCGGTGACCACGGTTTTTGGTCAGCCAGTCCACTGCCTCGTCCACCACCTGAGCAGCAAACCAGTCCTCTTCCCGGATAAAGTCGTCGGTGTTGGCCAGGCACTGCGCCACGCGCCCGCGCCAGGTTGCATCGTAGTGCTCGTTCACATAGTCGTCCAGGTTGCGGCGGGGAGGGTGCGACGTATAGGGGTCATACTCCTGGCCGCGGACCCACCGGTAGGTGTGAAACCCGCGGTGAAAGTTCATCCCCGGCGCCCGGTAGTGGTAGCAGTCGGAGATGATGCCGCACACGTACCCCTCGGCGCGCAGGATTTCGGCGACCGAGATGTCCTCTTTGGCCAGCGGTTGCCACGGCCGGTAGGGCAGCGTGCGCTGGCCGGTGAGCAGTTGCGTGCGCACCGGGATGGTCGGCAGCGCCTCCGGATAGGCGCTGTCGAAGACGACGCACTCCTGGGCAAACCGATCCAGGTTCGGCGTCTGGCAGGCCGGGACGCCCTCGAAGGCGGGCCGGCCGCCGTGGTAGAAACTGACGTGATCCTGGCGAAAACTATCCAGCATGATGCCGATGATATTCATGGTGGCTCTCCTGTTGAGATTCCTCGTTCCCTGTGGGAGAAACCAGGTTTTTCCGAAAAACCTGGTTTCTTTTTCGGTCACTCACAATGCCGCCTGGCGGACCGCCGCCCGGCTAGCGGGCGAAGGCGCCGAAAGGGTTGGTGTGCGTCAACTGGCGGATCGTCGCCTCGTCCACGTCGGCCGCCCGCAGTTTGGGCAAAAACTGTTCAGAGATGTACGTGAACGGCCGGGGTGTGCCCCCGCCGGGCTGGGCCGGATCGTACCACCCCCGGTCGTGGCTGAGCAGCAACCGCTGGCCCAGGCCGGCGTCCAACACGTGCAGGATGCACTCGACGTACACGTCGTCGGCCTCCTCGCTGCCGATCGCGTCGTACTCGATCCAGGCCCCTCGCCGCGCCATTTCCAGGTGCAGGTTCAAGTCTGGCTCGGCCTGGGTGTGGATCCAGATGAAGCGCTCGGGCGTCTGGCCGGCTCTCTCCAGCACGTCGAGTTGATCCCGCACCACCCGGCCGCGCATGGTGTGGCTGCCGATAACGGCGTTCGTGGCCGCGCTGGCGGCGGCGGCCGCTCGCAGGATCTTGGCTTCGCATTCCGTAAGCCCGTCGTCCCCCGCGCTCAACTTGATCCAGCCGGCCTGCACGCCGCTTCCTTCGATCTGGCCCACGAGTTCGCCGGTCATCCACTCACGCAGTTCATCCTCGCTGGCGCTGTGGGCCCAGGCGGGGACCCACGGCTCACGGTAGATGCCGGTCGGGACCACCAGCGGGAAGCGCGTGGCGGCGGAGACCGCCTCGAGGATGTCGGCCCGCCGCCCCACGCCGACGGCGCTGCACTCGACGATGGCCGTCACGCCCGCCGCCTGCGCTTTGTCCAGTTCCGGCCCCATCAGCGCGATGACGTCGGCCGCCTCGGCCTGGGCATAGCCGGGCTGATCGGACGTGCGCAGGTCCACGAAGACGTGTTCGTGGGCCAGGATCATGCCTAACTCACCGGCGTTCTTTGGCCCCAGCGTCGTGATCAGTTGTGCCAGTTGTGCCAGTTGTGCCATTTGTGCCATTTCTCCCCAGGGGGGCTGTCTGTCCCACGTCTGCGGTCCGCACGGAAGCCGAAAGTCCCATTTGACATACGGCCCAATGCGCGATACTATCCATCTCAACACTGGAACCAGGAGATTCGCACTCTATGTCAGAAGCATTGGAATCACTCGACCGCGTGATGGTGATCGGTGCGCATCCCGACGACCCGGAGTTCGGGTGTGCGGGCACGGTTGTCAAATGGGCCCAGGCCGGCAGGGCGATCACCTACGTATTGCTGACCAGCGGCGACAAGGGCAGCCACGACCCTGACCTGCGGCCCGGGCGGCTGGCCGCCATGCGCGAAGAAGAGCAGCGGGCCGCCGCTCGAGACCTGGGGGTCGAGCAGTTGATTTTCCTGCGCTACCCCGATGGCCTGCTGGAGAACACGCTGGACCTGCGCCGCCAGTTGTCCAACCTCATTCGCCAGCACAGGCCCCACATTCTAATGACCATAGATCCCTGGCGGCACTACCAACTCCACCCTGACCACCGTGCCGCCGGCCAGGCGGCGTTGGATGCCATGTATGCCGCCCGCGAGTGGTACATCTTCCCCGAGCAACTGGTGGGCGACGTGGAGCCCTGGCGCATCAGGGAAGTATACTTGTTCTGGACCGACAATGCGGACTATTGGGAGGATATCTCCTCGTGTATCGAAACCCGCATTTCGGCGTTGGCGCGGCACGCCAGCCAGGTGGGCCTGGACGTGACGAAACTGGCCGAACGAATCCGCAAGGGAGCCCGCGAGACCGGCGAAACGCACGGCTACGAGTACGCGGAGGCATTCAAGCGGCTCCGTTTCTAGGCCCTGTAACATCACCCTTGCGAAGGTTGCCTGGACCTTCGCAAGGATTCCAGTATAACATATCCTGACTAAAGTACCAGGCCGCCGGGTTACGGCCGGTTGGCCCGCGCCTGCAGCGAACCACCTGCAAACTCCCACTCCAAATCTTTACCAGAGTCTCACCAATTACTCACCATGCAGGGCCAGTTTTGTGCTATACTGCGCGTGACCGACTGGACGATGGATCAAAACGGGATGCCAATCAATATGGAGGTAAGACATGCCAAAGACCTATTGTCCCAACTGTGACTCCGTGATCAACTTGGAAAAGCCCCGCATGGGGGCCATGTTGACCTGCCGCGAATGCAGCCAGGAACTGGAGATCATCAGTGTCAGCCCCTTCGAGGTGGATTTCCCGCTCGATGAGGATTGGGAGGACTCGGAAGACGAAGAGGAAGAAGAAGAAGACTAGAAAAAAAGGAATATTTCTCGCCTCTGCCGGCAGCCAATAACTAGAGCACCCCATCTGGGAAGATGGGGTGCTTTTTCGTGCCACCACAAACTCTTCATCTGGTCTTCATCAAGCCTTCACCTCAATTCAGTCTGGACTGCCGCGCACGCCGAAAGGCCTCCTCTTGCTGCTTCGTCCACTCCTCGTCCCGCGTCATACTGTCCTCCCAACTCAAGCCCTCGTCGAGGTCGCGCAGGAGAAAGCGAACGCCCTGGTTGTCATCCGGGTTCAGTTCTAACATCCACGTGAAAACCTGCCGGGCCTCGTCCACCTGCCCCAGCCGCCACAGGCACAGCCCACGCCCGTGCAGCGCCCGCATAAAGGGCCGCGAGTCTACGTCCCCCCAGAAGGGACCCGCATAATGCGCCAGATCGCCGATGGTGCGCGCTTCGGCTGCCGCCTGGCCTCGCTCGTAATGGCCCAGCGCTTCTGCCACGTGTCCCTCCTCGAAGCGCCGGTTGCCCAGGTGCACCCAGGCGTCGGCGTGACCGGGATCCGGCCGCAGCGCCTCCCGGTAGTAGGCTTCGGCCGCCAGGGGCCAACCGGCCCACAGGTGGTCCATGCCGCGGTCGAAGAGATAGGCTCCCCACGCCCGCCGTGCCTGGTCCGAGCGTGCTCCTTGGGTGAGTCCAGCATACAACTTGCGGCGATTGCCCGGCGGGCGGGGTGAGGCCCACAGATCGGGTGGCACCTCTTGTTCTCGCTCCAGGTAGTCCACCAATCTCCCGGCCAGATTCACCTCGCGATTTCCCAACACGAAGCGCAAATCACCTCGCAGGACGCCCTCCCAGGGATCGGGGGGCAGGGGGTCGCGATAGGCCCCGTGGGCGATCAGGCGAGGGAGCAGGTCGAAATCAGGCATGCCCATCCGCCCCGCTCGCAGCACCACTTCAGCCGCGTCGGCCAAAGCCTGGTTGCGGATGGCCATGGCCGCTTCGTCCCGCTCGGCACGACGGCATAACTCCACCGCGTAATGGCGCGCATCGGCCTCCACCACGCGCACGATTAGCGCATCTTTTGGCATCGCCTCCTGTTGGCGATACCACTCGGCCAGGGCCGGTGTGGGAGGCAAGCCCCACATGGCCTGGCCCGCTACCAGGTGCTCGACACGGGCGTGGAGTGCGGGGCCGCCGACCAGGGCCAATGTCACCTCGCCTTCACTGCGCGAGGGGCCAGCGAAAAAGTCGGGCCACAGGGCATGCCAGGTCTCACTGTTCAGCGCCAGCGTGCCGGATGCCAGGTCCGAGGCGGCCAGCGGCTGGCGGAAGGCGTTGCCGCCCAGGTGACGGGGCCACCAGGTGTAGTGGGCCGGACGCCCGCCGAGGGTGACCGCCAGAGAGATAGTGTTGATGGCGCTGCGCAGGGTGGCGTGGGGATTTCTGGTACGGACCGGGCGAACCATTTCCACCCGCGCCTGGATCTCGGCCAGGGTCAGTGGCCGGCCGGCGCCTATGAGCGCCTGGGTGACCAATTGGACGAAAGAGGGCTCGGTTACCATCTCGCTCACTCCCTATGCTTATGATGATTTCCCCGCCAGTAGGTCACACGTAAGTCCCTCAAAGGTCTTGCGCTGCTTCCTCATGCCCTGTCTTGGATTCCTGGCCAAGAGCCTGCCACCGCTCTACCAGTTCCTGCATACGCGCTTGGAATGCCTCCGGTGATTCGCTCTCGTCCGGCTCGTCCCCATACGTGACGGCGGCCTTGATCATCTCCTGACGCTCTTCCTTGAGCATCTGCAGAATCTCCTCTGCCGTCTCGGCCGGCATATACCCCTGCTCTCCCATGAATTGCACGTACTTCTTGAGCGAGGCCAGGTAGTTCTTGATCTGACGCTCTGAGTCAACCCAGCATTTGCGCGGCAGCCAATCCGTGACGAAGTCGTATACCCTCCAGGCGGTGGCCTGATCGGCAGAGCATAGTCCACCCGCTTCGGCGCAGTAGTTCAGGTAGGTGTCAGCGAAAGTCTGGATGTTGAGGACGTGCTCGTACAACGTATCGTCCGATATCCGCCCACGCCAAACGTGAACAAAGTGCCCCAAGATGATGTTGTTGCGCTCTTGAACCTGCTTGAGGCGGTCGTCGTAGCCGTCGGTCATTTCAGTCTCTACGCCTACTGCCGAGTTCTTCTCCCAACAGTGTAATCAGGTCCTGCTCAATGTCCTCCGGAACCGGCGCCCGCGCGACGATGTCTGGCCACAACTCGATGGGAGGCGCGGCGATCAGCGCCTCGTCCAGGCGGACCGCCTCCCAGTCGTCGTGCAGGTAGGGGCGCCGTCCGCAGTGCAGCGCATCGCAACGCGCGCGAATGCCCGGCCCACACCGCCGCCAGGGGCAGTTCCGCCCCAGGTAGTGCCCGCTCACCGCCCAAGATGTGGGCACGGCGAGCCAGTAACTCGTTCCGTTCGGCGACGATGATGTCCAGCGGCGTGTGGCCATCCTCTCTCCCGATATCAATGTCCAATCGCCGCGTACACACCCTGTCCGCCGCCGTAGTAGGCATCGTAGATGTGCGTGTAGACCTGCTGGCACTTGTCCTGGTAAAGTGGGGCGGTGTAGCGCGCGGGGAGCCGATCCAACAGCTCCTCGATCGTCAGGCGCACGTCGGCGCGCGCCTGCTGGCGCTTGCGCCAGTCCAACACCAGTTTCTCGCGCTTGAGTTTCTCCAGCAGGTCGCGGGCCACCTGCTTGACCTGGCGGGCCTCTTCCTCGCTCAGGCGCACATCGGGGCGGGTGAGGACGTCAAAGAGCACCAGTTCCTCCTCGGTGAGATTTTCGGCGATGTGGCGTTGCTCTTCCTCGTCGAGCCGCCGGGCCAGGTCCACCAGGTCGTTGAAGAACGTCTCGACGTTGGATGAGCCCTGGTTGTACTCGTCAATCAACTGCTGGAACTCTTGCTGGTAGTTGGCGCGGCTGCGGTTGCGGCGCACCAGCCGCTGGATGCGGGCGTTGAGCACGCCGCGCAGTTTTTCGGCCTCGGTGCGCCTGCGGCCCTGCTCAAAGCGCTGCCGAAGTGCGTCGAAATCCACCTGGCTCAGATCGTGAAGCGGGCCGCCGCCGTGGATGACGTACCGCCGGGCCAGGATGGCGCCGTCCAACACGGCGCTCAAGTCGCGGGCGATGGGCGTGAGGTCTACCTCTTCGCCCGCTTCCGTCGCACGCACCTTTTCCGCCAGCGCCAGGAACAGGTTGTGGCGCGGCAGGAACTCGCCGGCGCAGGTGTCCGGCAGGATGGCCCGGAAGAGCCGGTTGACGGCGCCCGCCAGGTCGAGGAAGCGCGCCTTGTCCGCGTCGCTGACGAGCACCTGCTCGACACCGTTGTCCAGCAGCGCGACGCGGTGAAACACGTCTGGCGCGTCCAGAATGCGCTGCACGTCAATCTCGTGGTAGGTGCAGAACGTCTCGGCGGCGGCGATCGCCTCACGCAGCTCTTCGACCAGAGCCTCCTTGGGTTTGATGGGGTACTCGCCAGGGCGGACGCCGCCGCCGGAGCCAGAGCCGTAGACCGCCAGTGCTTGCTGCAACTCGCGGAAGATGCCAACGTAATCCACGATCAGGCCGTTGGCTTTCTCGCCAAAGACGCGGTTGGCGCGGGCGATGGTCTGCATCAGGGTGTGACCGTGCATGGGCCGGTCGAGGTAGATGGTGGAGCAGGAGGGGGCGTCGAAACCGGTGCGCCACATCGCGCAAACGAAGGCGATGCGGAAGGGGTCGTCGGCGTCCTTGAACTTTTCGTCCAGGTCTTCCTTGACCATGCGCCGGCGGTGGGGCAGGATGTCCATACCGTGCTCACGGAACCTCTTGACCTCGTTCTGCTCCTGGGAGACGACCACCGCCATGTCGGTCGTTTCCATGTAGGCGATGAGGTCTTCTGTAGACCGGTCGGGTGTCTGGAAACCCGACCGGTCCTGTGCTACCTGGGCGCGCAGGCCGGCCAGTTTGCGCTGCCAGTGCCTCTGCACCTTGTCGTACATCCGCACGGTGGTGAGTTTGTCAATCGAGATCACCATGGCCTTGCCGCGAAAGCCCCGCCCGGCGAAATGCTCGACGACGTCGGCGGCGATCTTGTCCAGGCGGTCGTCGCGGGTGATGAGGTGGTATTCGCGCACGAACTCGCGCGCCAGCCGCTCCTCCTGGGCGGCGTCCACCTCGGCCTCCTCCAACACGCGCCCCAGGTTGGCGTTGAGGGCGGCGTCGGCCAGTTCGAGTTCGGGGATGCGATTCTCGTAATAGAGCGGGACGGTAGCACCATCTTCCACCGACTGGCGGAAGTTGTAGATGCTGACGTAATCGCCGAAGACGCGGCGGGTCTCTTCTTCCTCGCCGGCGATCAGCGGCGTGCCGGTGAAGCCGATGAAGGCGGCGTTGGGCAGGGCGGCGCGCATATTGTGTGCCAGCAGGTCGTACTGGGTGCGGTGCGCTTCGTCGGTGACGACGATGATGTCGTCGCGTTCGGAGATGACGGGATAGCGCGTGCCCTTGGGAGCGTGGAACTTGTGGATCAGGGTGAAGACGTAGCGGTGGTCTTCTCGCAACAACTGTTGGAGTTCCGCGCCACTGGCGGCGCGGGCGCGCTCTTCGGATTCGGTGACGATGCCGCAACGGGCGAAGGTCTTGTAAATCTGGTCGTCCAGGTCCACCCGGTCGGTGACGATGACGAAGGTCCAGTTCCCGCCCAACCTGCGCAGGATCTTCTGGGTGAAAAAGGCCATCGAGAGACTCTTGCCCGACCCCTGGGTGTGCCAGAAGACGCCGAGGCCTCGGCTGTCGCCGGAGCCTGTGCGCCCCTGGTTTTCGCGTATCTGCCGCACGGCCTCCAGCGCGTTTTCGACGCCCAGGTACTGGTGGTTCTTGGCGACGATCTTTTCCGCGCCGCGCTTGCCCTCGTGGTAGAGCGTATAGTTTTCCACCAGGTCCAGGAGGCGCGCCGGGGCACAAGTGGCGCGCACGAGCGTTTCCAGCGAGATGACACCCGCCTCGCCTTCGCTGTTGATCTTTTTCCAGGCGTTATAGTGCTCCCACGGCGCGGCGAAACTGCCCAGCACAGCCTGGCTGCCGTTGGAAAGGATCACGAAGGCGTTATACCAGAAGATGTGGGGGATGGTGTCCTGGTAGTCGCTGAGGTTGTGCGTGTAGGCGTGGTGCAGTTTCTTGACGTGGGCCTTGAGTTCGCCGAAGAGGAGCGGCAGGCCGTTGACGAAGCCGGCCAGGTCAGGGCGGCGGGTGTGCAGGTCGCCGGTGACCCACAGTTGCTGCGCCAGCAAGAAGTCGTTGGCCGCCGGGTCGTCCCAGTCCACGACGCGCACGGTGACGATCTCTCGTTCGCTGGAGGTGCCCTGACGAGGCGGCTCTGCAGCGGCCATTTCCACCTTGACGCCATCCTTGAGCAGCGCGTAGACCTCGCGGTTGGCCTGGACGGGCGTCATCGCGCGGCGGTCGCGGGTGAGTTCTTCGACTGCCAGGTCGAGCGCTTCGGGAGGGAGAGCGGGGTTGAGCCGTTCGAGCGCGACCCCCAGGCGGGGGAGGAGCACCACTTGCCCGCGGTGCTCGCGGCCCAGGTAGGGGCAGCCGGGCGCCGCCTGCGCCAGGTCGAACACCTCGTCGTAAGCGTTCACCGTCTCCCAGCCCAGGTCGCGGAAGAGGGCCAGGGCGGCAGCTTCGAGCGCGGCTTCGGCGTCAAGGTTGGCGTGCGGCATACCCAACTCCAGCAATCAAAAGCCCGATCGTCACGAACTTGAGTTTGACCTGGCGCGTATTGAAGGCCGGTTCTGTAATTCCTGACGATTTTGGAAAATTGGGAAAAAAGGTATTGACAAAAACCCTTTAAGCGAGTATACTATACATAGCTCATCTACCAGGTGTAGAAGGAGTAACGATGTCGCCTCCTAGCAGGAGGCGACGTTCGCCTTTATATGGGCTTCATACTCTTTTTGCAGTTTCCTCTTGCGATGTGACTCCGTCACAGGATAAGCCGTCCACAACAAGATGTACCCCTGGCGTACAGCCAGAACAACCAGATACTCGACAGCCTCAAACCAGATACAGACCCGCTGTTCGCTCCCTCTCTTGTTTTTCCAGACCTTGATGACCGGTTCGCCAGCGTGCTCAATCACCGGGCGCGGCCAACGGATTCGCTCACATCTGCGTAGGTCTGGTAACCGTTCATCTTCACTTCGCCCCTCCGAGATCAGATGCCAAAACGTCGCTTCTTTGCCCTGTTCCATTGGGTACCGTTTCAACCCCAACCGGGTTCCTCGAAACGACGGGGAATCGTTCACAAAATCCTTCTTAAAGTAACCGTACAGAGCCTTAAGATAGCAATTCCAGTTGCCTCCATGGTCCTGGAACAGCACGAGTGGCGGAAGCCAATCCGGTGCGGACGCCACTGTTACGCCTCCCTCGCCTGCCAGCGGAACAGGTTGACCTTGCTTTCACAAAGCAGGGTGGTATGGGTGAGTTTGTACCCTGAGCGTGCGCGCATTCTCTCGACAAGGCGGCTCTTGGCTGCACTGGTGGAGAGGTTGCGATTGGCGTATGACAGCGCGCCGATCAGCAAGTCGGCCAGTTGTAGGATTTGGATTTCGTGGGAACGAGCCAATTGCACCCGCTCGATGATTTCTCTGGAAAAGTCATACACGTTGTTACACAGCACATCGTGTAGTTTAGCGACCTTTGCCCCTCCTTGCGTGTCTTTGTAGTCGAGGTAAACCCGATACCTGGCATCGGGGCGCAGGATTACCTTGAGCATGTCAAAATACATCTTATAGTACCACTCGTCGTGGGTCTGCTCAAAGTCTCCGTGACGGAGTTGGGATTTCTCCGCAATCAAGGCCCGGAAATGGAGGTCATCGTCGTCGAAAAAGTAGTCCATCACGTCCAGGTAGAACTGCGCTTTGCCTGGCGAAACCTTGACCCACTTCATCTCGAATGCCGGCGGCAAAGCATGCCGGGCCTTGATTTCACGGATACGCACTGAGATTTCGTGCACCTGTTCCGCCGGGCACCACACGGCGCCCAGAACCATCATGTCTTGACGGTCCTTTTCCAGGTGGCAACTCTCGTCACAGTACACATTGAACGCCTGGGCTGTCACCCAACTCCTCCTGTGTCAATGTCCGAACCCGCCACGTCCAGCGCCCCGGAGATCAGACGCGGCAGCAGCAGGTCGCACGTGCGGCGGAGGTTCCCTGTTTTCAGGCGCAGGTTTCTGATCTGGTCAAACAGCGGCGTGACGAAACCCTGAAACCTTCTAGTTACACTAACATCTGGAAGGAGAAATGGGAGAAGGTACGCCTGGTTCCTACTGAGACCTGGCACCGCAGTGTCGGTGCTGATGAAGTTCTGATACTGCAAGTTGTGATAGACGTAGCACAAGTCTATGTCCGTCTTCACATAGAAGACTGTGTCGATTGGATAGAAGTCATCATCTGACCAGTACACAGTCCCCACGTTGCCCTTCCGACCCACAACAATCCCTGGCCCGTTGACAAGACGTTCCTTGTGGTAGCCGACTACCCCGCTTGATCCATAAACTGGATATGGACCGGACACTCTGTCCACCTCCCGTAGTCCTTTGCCGTAGGCCAGTTCAATGACATCTCCCAATTGTCTTACCTCCCACCCCTCCGGAATCTCCCCCAGCGGGGAATCCACCAGCCGCACCGACTCGTGGCCGGGGAAGCGGAAGCGGACGAACCACTCGCGGTACACCAGCCGCGCCATCTCTTCCAGCAGCGCGATGCGGCGCGTGTTGTTCTCGATCAGGTCGTCGTAGGCGGAGAGCACCGCGGCGATTTTGCGCTGGGTGGGGAGAGGGGGAAGACGAATTGGGAACGAGGTCAGTATTTGTGCGTTTGCATTCGGTTGAGCTGCTCCCCCAATATTCGTCCGTATGAATTGCTTGTACTCATCTGATCCAACGATAAACCCGATAAATCGGCTATCATGCGCTTTAGAGATACGAAGCCTCACCAAGTATGAAGCGAAAACCGAATCCGGAGGGCTCTTGATCCACTTAGCATATCCTGTAGTTGCCCCAGTTCTAGCGATGACGATGTCTCCTTCCTGGAGCTTGTACTTCTCAACATCTTGGGAAGCAATCTGGCAATACGGTACAGATGACCAATCTATCAAATTGGGCACAATGTCTGTGATCCTCAGAAACTGAGGACCAACCGGCTTGTCTTGTGCTTGGGCAGTGTAGCCGTACCTGACGGACTCGCAGGCGTCGCGCAGGACAACTTCTTTCCATCCGGAAGGGCTGACGTTGATCATCGAGTATCGCCTCGTCCTCATCTCAACTGCTGCAACAGCGCGCCGGTCTCCTCCGTGTCCAGACCTGACAGGTTTCCAAAACCTGTCAGGTCTTTGCCCTCACCCCAGCCCGCGCAATATCTCGTTCGTCTCCTCCAGGTCAAACTCCTGCGGGTCGAACTCGCCGCCGATCCATTCCAGGTACATCTCGTGTTCGGGGTGGTCGGGGTCACGGAGCGCCTCCAGAAAATCATAGTACCCCCACATGCCGCCCACGTCCTCCGGCGGGCAGGCGCCCTTGCCCTTGATGCACACCGGATATTGCTGCCCCGGCTGCGGCTCCAGGACCTTTTCCAGCAGCAGCGTGTGCATCCAGGAATCGCCAAAGTCGTACTCGTACCTGAACTTGAATCCCCCGCTGGTCGTGATCTGGTTCAGCCGCATGCGCCGCTCGTCCTGCATCGTGTCTCCATAGTCAGGGTGCGGCTCGCCAAAGGAGATGCCCTCCACGATGAACTGGTGCAGGTGGGAGTTGGTCCAACCCATCACGGTCTGCAGGATGTAGTGGAGTTTCTCCAGGCTAACGTCGCTGCGCACCTGGATGCGCCGCCAGATGGGCGGCTTGCTGCCGTCGAGGGTGACCTTGATCTGGTAGACCTTTGCTCTCGCAGGCATTGCCTACCTCCTGTTCTTGAGATACGGAAGTTGGTCGGGAGGGACCAACACCCGGATGGAACGGGGCTTCCCTGGCTCCCTGGTGATGAACCCCCGCTCTGCCAGCTTCAGCACCATCTGATGAACGGTAGGTGGGGTCACGCGAAAGAACCGCTGCATGTCCAGTTCGGATGGCGGCTGGCCGTGGATCACGGCATAGTTGTAGATAAAGGCCAGGTACTGGCCCTGCTGCTCCGTCCAATCACGTTCAGCAACTGCGCCACTTGTGCTCATCAAATCTGCTCCTGTCAGACCTGCGAGGTTTTCCGAAACCTCGCAGGTCTCGGCTACGGGTTGTTCAGCAACTGTGCCACGTTCTCTGCGATGCGCGCCTCCAACTCGTGCGCCTCGGCGTTGAGCGCTTCCAGTTCCTCGTCGAGTGCCTCCAACCGTCCGGCCAAGTCCTCGTCTCCCGCGTCGGTGCGCTCGGCCACGCCCACGTAGCGGCCCGGGTTGAGGCTCCAGCCCTGTGCCTCGATCTCTGCCAGCGTCGCCACCTTGCACAGCCCCGGCACGTCGCGGTAGCGGCCTTTGGGAAAGTGCTGCGCGAGCATCTCCGCGCTGCCCTGGGCGGTCTCCGGCTGCTCGCCCCGGTATAGGCGGGCGACGTTGGCGATGAACTCAACCTGCGCGGGGGTGAACTCGCGGTGGGCGCGGTCCACCTGGGTGTAGACCTGCCGCGCGTCAATGAAGAGCACGGTGTCGCGCCGCCCCTCACCCCCAGCCCTCTCCCCGGCGGGGAGAGGGAGTTGCCCCTCTCCCTCCCAGGAGCCTGTCCTGAGCAAAGCGAAGGAAGAGGGGTTGGGGGTGAGGGTCTTGCCCCGGTCGAGGAACCACAGCGTGCAGGGCAGGGTCACGGTGTAGAAAGAGTTGGAGCCGACGGCGACCATCACGTCCACCGCGCCGGTCTGGATCAGCCGTTCGCGGATCTCCAGTTCCGAGCCGCGCGCGTCGCTGGCCGAGTTGGCCATCACAAAGCCGGCCCGTCCCCGCTCGTTGAGCGCGCTGTAAAAGACCTGGATCCACAGGTAGTTGGCGTTGTCTACCGTGGGCATACCGAAGGGGTAGCGCGGCCGGTCGTTCTTGATGCGCTCCCGGTCCACGCGGTTGACGTTGAAGGGGGGATTCGCCATCACGAAGTCGAAGCCGGTGAAGCCGTCCTGTTTGGGCAGGGGCATGGCGTCGTAGTAGGTGTTGCCCTGGCGGACGTCGCCTTCCAGGCCGTGCACCGCCAGGTTCATCTTGCACAGACGCACCGTCTCCGTCACGCGCTCCTGGCCGTAGATGGCGACGTCGGTAGAGCGTCCACGGTGCTCGGCCACGAAGCGTGCGCTCTGTACGAACATGCCGCCGGAACCAGCGGCCGGGTCGAGGATGTAACCCCGGTACGGTTCGAGCACCGCTACGATCAACTTGACGATGGACGTGGGGGTGAAGAACTCGCCCCCCTTCTGGCCTTCGGCCATGGCGAACTTGCCCAGAAAGTACTCGTAGATCTTGCCAAAGACGTCCCCTTCGATGTCCATCGGGATGCCGTTAAAGATGTGCAGGAGTTCGCGCAGCGTGGCGTTCTCGAAGCGCAGGTAGGTCTTGGGGAGCACGTCCTTGAGCGCCTTGTTGTAGCCCTCGATGGCCTTCATGGCGTCGTTGATGGCCCGCCCGACGTTGGCGCTTTCGGGCAGGTCTACCAGCGCTTGGAAGCGGGCTTCGTCTGGCAGGTAGAGGACGCCGTGGCGCTGATAGTGTTCCGGGGTGAGCGCGCCGCGCCGCCGGGATGTCCCTACTGGCTCGGCCTTGAGTTGGCGGTCGGCGTGCGCGAACTTGTGGTCGGCGTACTTGAGGAAGATCAGCCCCAGGACGGGGACGGAGTATTCGGACGCGCGGAGCCGCGAGTTGGCGCGCAGCTCGTCGGCAGCGTCCCACAGGCGCTTTTCGATCTCGGTGTGGTTGGCCGGCATAGGAACTCCTGCTGCCCGGCGCCCAAGCCGGCCGATAAGCCGGGTTCTGTCTCCCCGGCGCTGGGCCGGGGCGGCGATCATCTATCTGGGACGGCGGTTGCCCGCCGCCTCCTGCGGCCTACCCGGAGGTCGAGGAGACGAGCCGCCTCCTGCCCCGCCGAAGCGGAGCGTCCCTCCTGCTTGGCCTTGCTCCCGGTGGGGGTTACCTGGCCGCGCGTGTCGCCACGCGCGCCGGTGGTCTCTTACACCACCTTTTCACCGTTGCCAAGGGGCAGGGATCAGGGAACAGTGATCAGTGATCGGGGGACTAGTACCTGTTCCATGATCACTAGTCCCTGATCACCAATCCCTGGTCCCTGCCCCCTGGCTGTTTGCTTTTCTGTGGCCCTTTTCCGTCGGGTCACCCCGCCTGGGCGTTACCCAGCACCGTGCCCTATGGAGCCCGGACTTTCCTCACCCCGCGTACGGGGCGCGATCGCCTGGCCGGCTTGGGCGCCAATGGTATGATAACATACTGTGATGGGCTGTCAAGAGGTGTAAATCAGCCTCCAACCTGGCTCTGCCCAGCCCCTTGACTTATGACGGCATAGTAATACCCTTCTTCGATCCAAGCCAGATCAAAGTCGCCCCATGTAGCGCGCTGGGGAGCCTGATCGAAGGCAGGGTCATTGACATAGACATATTCGTCATCCATTCCGACGACGACTACGGCATGGAAAGTCCTTTCGGGCCAGTATGGCAGTTCGGTCGTGTCGAGAAAGACAATGCAGGGCCGTCCCTGAGCAATGTGTAATTCCAACTCCTCCAGCGAACCGGCCTTGTAGATGACAGAGACGCCTAGCTGTGCCAGCCGTAGGATGTTCGATGAGGGTGTCCCGATTGCCTTGGTGCCGAGAATGCTGAGAAGCTGCTGGTATGGACAGGGACGCCCAATGTAGTCCAGCACCATCGCTGCGCAAGCGGCCAGGCAATCAGCCTGCCTGGTCTGTTTCCGATGGGAGACAGGCAGCGAGCGCTTCGGCATTGCGCGTGATCTCTTCGACGAGGGAAGGTGTAATCAACAGTTCGCCGGTCTCAGCGTCTACGTCTATCGCGCCGGCCGTCCCGACAGGGCCATATCTGGGGAATGTGAGGAGTACCGGCACACGCCAGACTGTCTTCTCGCCTCTGACCAGTCTCGGTGTGCCGCCTCCCATCGTGCAACTGATCTCGCTGCACACGAAGACGTTGACCTGGCGCCGTGCCACCACCGCCGGGATGCGGACACGCGGCGGTAGAATGTGAATGGTGACCTGCTCATGCTCGGCCAGGTCAAGCCGTTCCAGTGGATGCAGAACGCCATTCGTATACACGGCGTCAATGGTCTTCGGCACTAGATCAGTTAAGGTCGCAGCCTTGGACATACCTACCTCCAACGCTGATTATACTGCCCTTGCTCTGAAACGACAATCTGCGCCGCTCCCGCAAGGTGGCCCTGAGGGGCGCAGACTCCCAGGCTTCACACGCCGGAGCGATCACTCCCGCGGCACGTAGTACAGGATCTGGAAGTCGGCCGAACGCTGGGCGACGTTTTCGAGGTAGAGCGTCACGCTGTAGGTTCCGCCGGGCAACACCTGCCCACCCGCGTCGTAGGTGACCCAGTACGTGCCCGCCGTTCCGGCGGTCCCCGCATCCCACAAGTACTCCTCCCGCGCCACCTCCTGGCCGTTGCGGACCCACGCCGCCATCCACGTCAGCCCGTCCTGCATCCCCACGGTGTCGAAGATGGCGTAGACGACTTTGGTGTTCCAGTCGAAACGGTTGCCCGGCGCAGGGGCGATCGGCGTGCCGTCGGGCCGCGCGCCCAGCGCGATGGTGACGTCGCCGAAGGCCGGCGGTACTGCTTCCTCGGCCACCTCCCCGATGGTGAATTTTACCCGGCCTTGCTCCTGGCCTGCCATGGTCACCACTGCCTCATAGTCGCCCGTGGGGAATGGGAGGTCGTCTGCGGGCTGGAAACTGGCCTGCGAGTGCCCCTGAGAGGGGCCGCTCCACGATTCTGCGTGCTCCTGGACCGGTGCTCCGCCGTGGTAGAGCACGTACGAAATCTCTACCCCCGGGCACAGCCCCTCGAACTCGTACCCCAGGTAGATCGCCCGCACGCCCGCCTCGAATGCGGGTCGCCCCGGCGCTGCCCCGGCCGGTTCGGGCACGTCGGCGACCCGCAGGTTGAACAGCCGTGGCGCCTTGTCCAGCACCTGGAACGAACGCACCCCCACCACCTGTTGGCCGGCGTAGAGTAGCAGGTCGTACTGGCCGGGTTCTACCCCCGCCGGCCCGCCGGCCAGGACGCGGATGGTGACCGGCTGGGCCTGGTTGCCCCAGCGGGTTGCAGGCTGGGAGGCCACGACCTCGTCACCCCGCCTGACCTCCCAGTGCCATTCTGTCTCGGGCAGGGCGTCCTCCAGCGTGAACTGGGCAAGGATCTCGGGGCTGCCTGGGCAGAAGATGTCAGCAGCTACCTCCAGCGTGCCGCTCGCATCCATGCCGCTGCCGACCGCAAACTGGCCGACGAATGGAAGAGTTGCCGGGGGTGGTAGCGGTTCAATCGTAGCCTCGTGAGGCCGCGACAGCCACCCGATGGCGGCCAACCCCACCGCCAGGATTACGCCCGCCGCCCCACCGATGAGTGTCCATACCCACGCGGGGGGCAATGAGCGGGCTGGCTGCTCGGCACTCTCCGGCCGGGGGCCGGCCAGTTGTCCACGGGCCAGCGGTTGCAGGGTGACGTCGGGATAGATGCCCGTGGCGTCCGCCACCGCGTGGGCGAGGAAGCGCATCCAGGCCCGCAGTTGGCTGCGCTCATCCAGGTCGGCGATCCCGGCCCCGGCCTGCCGCGCGTCGGCGACAAAGTCCCGCGCGTCCTGCAAGAATTCCTCGCTCGCTTCGCCCCCTTCTGTACGGGCGACGAGCGCCTGATACCGCTCCTGGAGCATGTCGAAAAGGTCGCTCATCACAGACCTCCCAGCAAACGCGTGTACAATCGTTGCACCTGTTCGATGGCCAGGCGCAACTCCCGGTCGGCCAGGCTGAGGTAGCCGTGGCAGGCATCGTGGAACTCGTCGGCCAGGTCCACCAACCCCGCGATGCTCCACGCTTCTTCCATCAGCCTGTCCTCGATTTCCCGCCGGAGCGCAGCGATGCGCGCGCCCCAGCCGAGGCTTGCACGGCCTGGAGGTTGAGGCGCCAGCCGGATGTGCTCCACGCGACTCTCGAAATCCGCCAGCCGGTCCACCGCGGCCTGGCACGGCCGCCAGCCTCGCAGCAACGTCCGTCCATCCGTGGGCGTGGACCCTGCCCCGGCCTGGCCGAGGGCGCGCAGGCTGGCATGGAAGGGGGAGAAAGCGATCAGCACCTGGTGCAGGGCGTGGTGCAGTTCCTGCCATTCCCCCATCTGAGCCTGGAGCACCGAGTACGGCTGGAGCACCTCTCGGAGTTGAGCCTGCGTGGCATGGTCGGTCGAGAGCGCGCGCCGCAACCCATCTGCGGCGCGCGCCGCTGCCAATTCCAACTTCTCGATGGGCACAGCGCCGGAACCGTCGCCGTGCGTGTCGTGGGTAGCGCTCGCGGATGCTTTTTCAGTGGCACTCATTCATCCTCTCCTCTCCGGTTTATTATAGCGAGACCCGCAGGCTTTACAAATCGGCCAAGTTGTTGTAAAATGATGCCCAAGCGTAATCTGTCAGTTTGGAGGGATCAAGTTTGGCCAATACGAAGTCAGCGATCAAGCGTCTCCGTAGCGCGGAGCGCAGGCGTCTGCACAACCGGGTCTACCGCGTGCGGGCACGCACTGCCGTCAAGAAAGCCCGGCAGTTGATGGACAAGGGGCAAATCGAGGAAGCCCGTACCGCCGTGCACGTGGCGGCCAGCGTGTTGGACAAGGCTGCCGAGAAGGGCATTATCCACAAGAATAACGCCGCTCGACGCAAGTCGCGCCTGATGCGGCAGTTGAGTCAGATCGAACGTACTGCCTGATCCACAGGAGGGCTGCGGCTCGCTCCAGCGTCCGCGAGAGCACCATTGCATCGTGCAGTGGCGCTCTTTCATACTCATATCAGGGAGGTGTACCCATGCAGATCAGCGGCTATGAGTTTCCCGACGACCTGTATTTCGACAAACTCCACAGTTGGGCGCGCGTGGAGGAGAACGTCGTCACGCAGGGCATGACCGAGTTCGGCCAGGCCATTGCGCAGGAGATCGTCTTCGTCGAAGTCCCCCGCTCCGGGCGGGCAGTCGAGCAGGGGCAGACCTTCATGTCCATGGAGTCGGGCAAGTGGGTAGGTCGTATCGCCGCCGTCGTCAGCGGCGAGATCACCGAGGTCAACGAGGAACTGGAGTGGGAGCCCTCGTTGGTCAACGAGTCCTCTTATGAGAATGGCTGGCTGGTCAAGATCGAGGTGTCCAACTCTGCCGAACTGGGCAACCTGATGAAGGCCGACTCCCCCGCGCTGAAGGCTTTCATCGAGGGTGAAGCAGAGAAGTACAAGCAAGTCCTGAAAAAGTAGCAGGACGGTGCGCCGGATGGAGCGCACCCCAATCTGTCGAAGCGACGATGGGCAGCGCCGTGAGACCGAGTTCGCCATGAACTCGGCCACGGAAGGCTGCCCATTGCTATGAGCACTGTTTTAGGGAGATTACCGATGAAACTGAATCGTCTTGGCACCGTGTCCTGGCAGGATTCCCAATTACTCTACCACGCCCAACCCCGCCTGGGCCGCGAGGCACTGAACTTGCTTTCTCCCGGTTCCCCCTACGTCTGCCTCGGCTACTTCCAGGACGTGGAGCAGGAGGTAGACGTGGAGTTCTGCCGCCAGCAGCACATTCCCATCTTCCGGCGGGAGGTTGGCGGCGGCGGGGTCTACCTGGACGGCGAGCAATTGTTCTATCAACTGATCATCCACCGCGACAACCCCCTCGCTCCTGCCAGCAAAGAGGCCTTTTACCTCAGGTTCCTCCAGGCCCCGCTCGAGGCCTACCGGGCGTTGGGTATCCCTGCCGAGTACAGGCCGGTCAACGACATCGTCGTCGGCGGGCGCAAGATCTCCGGCAACGGCGTGGCGGAGATCGGCGGGTACATCGTCTTCGTCGGCAACCTGATCGTGGACTTTGACTACGAGATGATGGCCCGCGTGTTGAAGGTGCCTGACGAGAAATTCCGGGACAAGGTGTACAAGACGCTGCAGGACAACCTCTCCACCATCCGGCGTGAACTGGGCTCCGCTCCGCCTCGGGAAATGCTGTGGGATCTGCTGGCGGACAAGTTCGCTCAGGTGTTGGGACCGCTGGAGGTGGAAACGACGGTGGACCCGGCGTGGCGGGCCAAGACGGACGAACTGGCGGCGCAGTTCCTCACCGACGAGTGGCTCTACCAAAGGAGGCGGCCCCGTGCCGGCCGCGAGGTTAAGATCCGTGCCGGCGTGGAGGTGAGACAGAAGGTGTACAAGGCACCCGGTGGCCTCATCCGTGCGACGACCGAGATACAGGATGGCCGGATCGCTGGCGTCTCACTCTCCGGCGATTTCTTTTTCTACCCGGAGGAGAAACTGGCCGGCCTGGAGGCGGCGCTGGTGGGGGTGCCCGAGGGGGAGGTGGAGGCGGCGACCGCCCGTTTCTACGAGGAGCAGCGCATCGAGAGCCCTGGCGTGACGCCGGCGGATTTCGCCAGGGTTGTAGCCTAAGTCGCCACTACGAACCTGCCATAGAGGATCGTGCCATGGACGAAATGACGTTTCGCGAGATGAACCTGCGCGTGTTCGAAGGGAAGCCGATTCCCCACGTCTTCTTCCAGCCCCGCATGGAGCCCTGGTACGACTGGCACAAAACGTTCGACAGTCTGCCCTCCCACGTCCAGCGCATGAGCCTGCGGGAACTCTTCGACGACCTGCGGGTCTCTATGCGATACGTGCACTACTACACGGGCATGCCCGATCCGGTCGTCTGCAGTTTCTCGCCCGAGGTCAAGGTCCGGGAAAGGTTCACCGGCCAGGAGGGGCACCGGGTGTACGAAACCCCCTACGGCGAACTCGTGGAGACACACAAGTTTACCGTAGACGGGACGTGGAGAGAGGTCGGCTTTCCGGTCAGGCAGGCCGGTGACCTGCGTAAACTGCGCTGGCTGTGCCAGCACATGACGTACTCGTTCTCCGAAGACAACTTTTCCCAGGGGAGCGAGTTCGTAGGTGACCGGGGCGCACCGCAGTTCTGGGTCCCCAAGAGTCCGTACCAGGCGCTGGCCCTACAGTGGATGAAGTTCGAGCACTTTATCTATGCGTTGGCGGACCACCCCGGTGAAGTGGAAGCGACCATGAAGGTGATTGACGAATCGTATGACCGGCTCTACGAGGGGATCGTCGCCAGCGACAAAGTCAGGATCGTCAACTTTGGTGAGAACATCCACGAGCAACTTTTGTCGCCCCGCTATTTCGAGCGCTATCTGGTTCCATTCTACGAGAAGCGTGCGACCCAGTTGAGGCAGGCCGGTATCTTCACCCACGTCCACATAGACGGCTATTTTCGTTCGCTCTTGAGGTATCTCCGGCATCTCCCCTTCGACGGCTACGAGGCACTGACGCCGTTACCCCAGGGAGACGTCTCGCTGGAAGAGATCAGGGAGTACATCGGGGACAAGGTGCTCCTGGATGGCATTCCTGCAGTGATGTTTCTGCCCACCTACTCGCGTGAGATGGTGATGGAAACGGTCGAGCGAATCGTCACTCTCTTTCACCCCCGCCTGGTCCTGGGCGTGTCGGACGAGGTGCCCGAGGGGGCAGAGGAGGAGGCGATAGAGCGGGTGCGGATGGTCTCCGAGTGGTGCCGCAACACCAGGCCTTGACCGGCCGGATGGCGCGGGCAGGAAGCCCGGACTCACGGGTGTACTCACCCGCGCAATTGCGTCCCCTTCAGCGCCGTCCGGCCTCCCCGATCAGCGACCACGGACCGGTCCAGGTAATGCGTACCTGGGCCATTTGGCCGTGCCAGTCACCCTGGTGCTGATCCTCGAAGAAGACCAGTTTGTCGGTGCGGGTGCGCCCCCACCAGCGGTTCTTCTTCTTTCCCTCCACCAACACTTCAACCGTCTCGCCCAGCAGCCGGGCGTTGATCTCGGCCACGATCGTGGCCTGAAGGTCGTCGAGTGCTTTCCGGCGGCGTTCTTTCTCCTCCGGCGGAACGTCGTCAGGGAAGTGGCGGGTGGCCAGCGTCTGCGGGCGCGGGGAGTAGCGGGCGATGTGGGCTTTGTCGAGTCGTAATTCAGCCAACAAGTCGTAGGTGCGTTGGAACTGGGCCTCCGTCTCGCCAGGGAAACCGACGATGACGTCGGTGGCGATGGAGACACCGGGTATGTGCGCGCGGATGCGCGCGATCAGGTTCCGGTAGTCGTCGGCCGTGTAGCCACGCTGCATACGGGCCAACACCTCGTCGTCGCCGGCCTGTGCCGGCACCTCGATGTGTTCGCACACCTTCGGCAACACCGCCACCGCCTCGAGCAGTTCGTCCGTCATCCAGTTGGGGTGCGAGGTCAGGAAGCGGATGCGCTGCAGGCCCTCGATCTCGTGCGTGTGGCGGAGCAGGTCGGCGAGGGACGAGATGCCAGAGGCAGGAGGCAGGTCCAGTCCATAGCGGTCCACAATCTGCCCCAGAAGCGTGATTTCCTTCACGCCCTGTGCTGCCAGCGCCTGTGCTTCGGCCAGGATGTCGGCGGGGGGGCGGCTGTGCTCAGGCCCCCGCCGGTAGGGGATGACGCAATAGGTGCAGGCGTGGGAGCAGCCCAGGACGACCGGGACGTAGGCGGAGACCAACCGGCCGCGCTCGCGGGCTGGGAGGACGCGGATGAGGGGGATGGGTGCATCCGGACGGATGTACCCATCCGCTACATCCGTGTCGCCATCTTGCAGGTGGCAACGGCGGGCCGCCGCCGTCGCCTCTACGGCCTGGGCTTCGTCTACCAGGCCCCGCCCGGCCAGGTATTCCAGGAGCGGCTCCGGTTCCGAAGGGGGCATGAATACGTCCACCCACGGGAAGCGGCGGAGCAGGGGGGCTGGGTCCTTCAGCCCTACCAGGCAGCCCATCAGCCCGATGACCACGTCCGGCTTGCGTTGCTTCAGCGGGCGCAGGCTGCTCAGCCGGCCGTAGACCTTGTCCTCGGCGGCCTGGCGCACGACGCACGTGTTGAGTACGACGACGTCCGCTTCCTCGATGCGGTCGGCGGGCGCATAGCCCAGCCGCTCCAGGGCCGAGGCCAGCCAGCGCGAGTCGGCAGTGTTCATTTGACAGCCGATGGTCCAGATGTAATAGTGCACGGCGCCATTCTAACGCATCCTGATGAGGCGTCAAGGATAGGCTTGACGCTTATGAAGCGACGTGCTATATTAATGTAACTGTCTGTTCCAACACTTCGTCAACGCCCGGCAGCGGCGTGCGCAGGAGCGCGCGGGCGCGGGCGCAGTCGAGCGTGCAGTCGAGTGGGCGGCGCAGGCCGCTCTCGCGGCTGCGGGCGGCGATCAGGGGGGCAGGATCCAGGCCGTGAAAACGCGCCAGCCGCACCCCGAACTCGTAGCGGGAAAGGGCCTGCGCCCCGGCCACGTGCAGCACGCCGGTGTACTCTGATCCGGCCAGTTCGACCACCGCTGCCGCCAGGCTCTCCACCCAGATCGGGCAGCGGATCTCGTCGGTGAAGAGACGCACCGGCGGGCCCACGTTCAGGCTATCCACAACCCAGCGTGTCTGCCGGTCCAGGCGGGGCCGCCAGCCGTAGATGAGCGAGGTGCGCACGATGACGGCCTCCGCCCCGGAACTGTGTACCTCTTCCTCAGACAGCGCCTTGCTGTACCCGTAAGGAGTGATCGGCGCAGGCAGGTCTTCCTCGACGTAATTCCCCTGTTCGCCGTCGAAGACCACGTCCGTGGAGATGTGGATCAAGCGTGCGCTATACAGCGCGGCGGCACGGGCGACGTGACGGGTGCCGGCCCCATTGACTGTTTCAAAGTCGGCTCCCTCGCCTGGGTTGGACGCCGCCGTGTGGACGATGGCCGCTGGGCATACCTCTTGAACCAGTGCCACGACCGCCGCTTCGTCCCGCACGTCCAGCCGTCGCCACAGTGCGCCAGGTTCATCGACCTGGTTCGCAGGGTGGGTCAGATAGGTGGCAGTTACGTCCCATCCGGCTCGGGCTAGTCTCACCACCCACCGTCCCAGGTAGCCGCTCCCACCGGTCACGAGCATGCGCAGTTTGGTCATCGTCGTCGCTGCTCATAGATTGGACAAAAGTGCTTGTTTGGGGGTATCATGTGCTTACTGCGTAATGCATAGTGTGCAATGCGTGATCTTCCCTACGTTACGAATTACGCATTACGAATTACGAACGGCAAGTATACCACAACTCGAAGGAGACGTACGCGGATGGATCCACTGCAGTCCTTCTTTTATCCTCGTGGTGTCGTCGTCATCGGCGCCAGCAACGATCCGGCCAAACTGAGCCATGGAGTGCTGCGCAATCTGGTCACCCACGACTATCGCGGGTCTATCTACCCGGTCAACCCCCGCGGTGGGGAGATGCTGGGGCTGCGGGTCTACCGGTCGGTGGCGGAGATACCCGACCCGGTGGACCTGGCGGTGATCGTCCTCTCCGCAGAGCGGACGGTAGAGGCACTGGAGGCGTGTGGCCAGCGGGGCATCCGCGCGGCGATTCTGATCGCCTCGGGCTTTGGGGAACTGGGGGCTGGGGGACGGGAGCGGGAAGCACAACTGCGAGAGGTCGCCCGCCGGTACGGGATGCGCTTCATCGGCCCGAACTGTGTCGGCGTCATGGACACGTACGCCCCCATTGACACCTCGTTCATCCGCACCATGCCCGGCCAGGGGGGCATCGGCTTCGTCTCCCACTCCGGTGCAGTGTGTGGTGGCACCATGGACTGGGCCAGCGCGGTGGGGGTCGGCTTTTCCCGCATCATCAGCCTCGGTAACCAGGCGGACGTGGACGTGGCGGACGCCCTGGATTCACTGGCCGCGGATGCCCACACCCGGGTCGTGGTGGCCTACATCGAAGGGTTGCCCAACGGCCGCCGTTTCGTCGAGGCAGCCGTCCGGTTGACCGCGCACAAACCCCTGGTCGTGTTGAAGGCCGGGCGCACCCTCAGCGGGGCGCGGGCAGTGGCCTCCCACACCGGGGCGCTGGCGGGGGCGGACCAGGCCTTCCAGGCCGCCTGTCGCCGGGCCGAGGCGATCCTGGTCGAGGATCTGGAGGAACTGGTGGATGCGGGCATCGCGCTGGCCTATCGGCGTTCCCTGCCGGAGCCGAGGATCGCGATCCTGACCAATGCCGGAGGCCCGGCGGCAGAAGGGGCCGACGCGCTGGATCGCCAGGGGCTGCGGCTGACCGACCTTTCGGAAGAGACGCAAGCGCGGCTGCGAGCGTGTTGCCCGCCTGGGGCGATGGTCGGTAACCCGGTGGACATGCTCGGCGGTCCGCAGCCGGGGCACTACACGGCGGCACTGGGGGTGCTCCTGGCAGCGCCTGAGGTGGACGGGGTGATGGCCGTCTTCGTACCCCAGGCGCTCACGCCTCCTCACGACGTGGCAGTGGCCGTCGGTAGAGCGGCCGAGGCGGCCGACAAGCCGGTGGTCTGCGCCATCTCCGGTGGTGGCGGAATCCGCGCCGCTGCGCGTACGCTCCACGCTCATGCTGTTCCCCACTATCTGACTCCGGCCCGCGCTGCGCTGGGCCTGGGGGCGCTGTGGCGGTATGGCCTCATCCGGGCACGGTCTCTCCCCGTGCCCCAGCCAGTAACGGGAGTGGACCGAGGGCGGGCGTTGGACCTGGTCCAGACCGCCGGGGCCAGTCGCCAGCGTGTGCTGGACCCGCAGGCCGGGGCAGAGGTGGCGGCAGCCTACGGCCTCTCGGTGCCTCCCTCCGGCCTGGCATCAAGCGCCGAGGAGGCGGCGGCGCTGGCGGAGCAAGTCGGTTACCCCGTGGTTCTCAAGCGGGTCGCGCCAGGGATGGTGCACAAGAGCGACGCGGGAGGTGTGGCGTTGGCTCTGAACGGGGCCGGAGCCGTACAGGAGGCGTTTGCGCGGATCGTGGGGCCAGGAGAACGGGCCTTCGTCCAGCAGATGGCGCCGCAGGGGCTGGAGGTGATCGTGGGTGCGCAGCGGGACAGCCAGTTCGGCCCGTTGGTGATGTTTGGCCTGGGCGGCGTCTACGTGGAAGTGCTGCGCGACGTGGCCTTCCGGCTGGCCCCGCTGAGCCAGGGCGAAGCGCGGGAGATGCTCGCGGAGACGGCGGCGGGGCGGCTGCTGGCGGGTGTGCGCGGCCAGCCACCAGGGGATATAGACGGCGTGGTGGAGGCGCTGCTCCGGGCGGGGCAGTTGATGGCAGACCTGCCCCAGGTTTCGGAGGTGGACCTGAACCCGCTGATCGTGGGGCCGGCCGGGAAAGGGGCCTGGGCCGTAGACGTGCGGATCGTGTTAGTTGGTTGAACAGGAGAAGATTGGCTTGCGGCGTTGAATTGTGATAAGATGACCCTATATTGCGACATTGAGCACAAGCAGACAGTCTATCTAATGGAGGCAAAACCGTATGGCCAGGTTCCCCGTCGAGCCATTCCGCATCAAGGTCGTCGAGCCAATCCGCCAGACCACCCGCGCTGAGCGGGAGGAGATCCTGCGGCGGGCGGGCTACAACCTCTTTGCCGTGCGGGCCGAGGACATCTACATAGACCTGCTGACTGATTCGGGCACAGGAGCGATGTCTGACAACCAGTGGGCCGGGATGATGGTCGGCGACGAGAGTTACGCCGGCTGCCGCAATTTCTTCAACCTGGAGGAAGCGATCAAGGCCATCACCGGCTTTCGTTACTTCGTGCCGGCCCACCAGGGTCGGGCGGCCGAGAACGTGCTCTTTGCCTGCACGGTCAGGCCGGGCCAGTCGGTGCCAAGTAACATGCACTTTGATACCACTCAGGCCAACGTCATCGCCCGTGGCGGTAACCCGGTCAATCTGCTGACCGAAGAGGGGCTCGACCCCACCAGCCAGGCGCCGTTCAAAGGGAACATAGACGTCGAGAAACTGGAGACATTCATCCGGCAAGTGGGGCCGGCGAATGTTCCGCTGGGGATGCTGACGGTGACGAACAACTCCGGCGGCGGCCAGCCGGTCTCCATGGCCAACATCTGTGCCACGAGCGAGGTGCTGCACCGTCACGGCATCCCGTTCTTCCTCGACGCTTGCCGCTACGCCGAGAACGCCTACTTTATCAAACTGCGCGAGCCTGGTTACGCCGAAAGGGCTGTCCTCGAGATCGCGCGCGAGATGTTCTCCTACGCCGACGGCTGCACCATGTCGGCCAAGAAGGATGCGCTGGTCAACATCGGTGGCTTCCTGGCGATGAACGACGAGGCACTGTACCAGCAGGCGTGCCAGGAACTGATCCTGCGCGAGGGATTCTTCACCTATGGGGGGCTGGCCGGGCGGGACCTGGAAGCGATCGCGCGCGGATTGTGGGAGGGGTTGGACGAACAATACCTGGCTTACCGCATCGCCCACACGCGCTACCTGGCCGAGCGGCTATTGGAAGAAGGCATTCCGATCCTGGAGCCCCCGGGGGGGCACGCGGTCTACCTGGACGCCAGGCGGTTTCTGCCGCACGTCCCGCAGCCGGAATTACCCGGCCAGTCGCTCGTCTGTGCGCTGTACCTGGAGGGTGGCATTCGCGGCGTGGAGATCGGCAGCGTCATGTTCGCTCGCCCAGACCCAGAGACGGGCCAGGTGGTCTACCCGGCCCTGGAGTTGGTGCGACTGGCGATCCCCAGGCGAGTCTACACGCAGGCACACCTGGACTACGTAGTAGAGACGTGCAAATGTCTGTACGAGCGGCGGGACCAGATTCGGGGCATGCGCTATACCTACGCGCCCGCGCTCCTGCGTCACTTTACGGCGCGGTTTGAGCCATTATTGTAGATCAGGCGTAACCTTGCTAATCCCCCAGTTTTACGTTATGATAGGCCCTGATGACCGACGGGATTGCACGCTATTCGATTGATGCGCTAAACCTGCCTGCGCGCGCCCGCAATGCGTTGGTGCGGGCCGGCATCACGACACTGGAAGACCTGGTTGCCCGCAGCGACGCCGAACTGCTGCTCGTGCGTGGCTTCGGTCCGACTTCGCTGGCGCAGGTGCGGGAGCAATTGGCGGCGTGGGAGCGAGAGCATTTGCCAGCCGAGGCATTGCCAGCAGAAGAACCCAGCGCGGAGCCTGAGGACGGAGAGGAATATGAGCAGGAGCCGCTCACGATCTTACCAGGGCGGCAGGTCCTCCACGCCACCTGGCTCCCTGGCTCGCCAGGCCACCTGTTCCTGTGGGGCGAAGGAAAACCCCTTTCCCCTGCAACTCCAGGCCCGCCATCCGAAATCTCCAATCCGCAGTCCGCAATCCCCAATCCGCAGTCCGCAATCCCCAATCCCCAATCCCCAATCCCCAATCCGCAATCTCCAATCCCCCCTCATCCTTTCCACATCCCCCCTGCTGCGCTGCGCGACTTGCTGCCCGGCACAATCCCTGCTGATGCCGGCGAGGTACGAGTCCTGGCCCATCTGCCAGCGGTTGGCCAGGCTCCTCAGCCTAGTCCCCAACTGATCCGGGACCTTCTGGCTGAGGAACGTGGCAATCCGGAGAACCTGGGCTTCTGGGGGGTGGACGGGTTGGCCCTCCCGCCCCTGTCGGCATTGACCTTCCTGAACGATCTCCCTCAGCCAGAGGAGGTAGCCCCTCGCGTCGCATTGGGTACTGACATGTGCTTCTGGTCGCAGGCAGGCAAGTTTGTGCTCGAACTGCTGGCCCGGCAGCAGTTTGCCCCCTCGCTGGTGGACCAGGATGGAACATTTCGTGCCCTGTGGGTGCCGATTCTCGATCTGCCCGAGGACTTAAGGCGGGTGGAGTGGCTGGCACAGGCCATGCCGCCGGTCTGCCGGGCTTTCACCCCCCCCTCTGTCCCCCCCCATGGGGGGGGAGATGAAGGGGGGAGGCCTCTCCATGAGGGGGGAGGTGGAGGGGAGAGCCCTCTCCAGTCTGCTCCCCGCACGCTGCTCAAAGATTTCCTGAGCGCGGTAGTGGATGCCGCGGTGCGGGCCTGGGCGCCGCCGCTACTCCAGGTCGTCACCCAGCGGGATGATCCCGTGCTGCGGGCCTGGCTGACCGCCCTCTTTGACAAACGCGGCAGCCCCCTGGTGGAGGCGCCTGCCCGTGACCTGCAGAGGCTCCGCGCCGAGGTTACCTTGTGGCTGGAGCAACTCCTGGCCGGCGCCGAGGAACCGTTCCGTATCTGCCTCCGCCTGGAGCCTCCTGCGCCGCCAGAGCCAACGGGCGCGGAGGAGGCGCCGGACAAGGTACCGGTGGCGCCGGACAAGGTGCCAATGGATGGCTGGGCACTGCGCTTCTTCCTCCAGGCGCGCGACGACCCCAGCCTGCTCGTACCCGCCGGGCTGGTCTGGCGGGAGCGCGGCTCCACGCTGCGCTACCTGGATCGCCGCTTCGACAATCCCCAGGAGCGGCTGCTGGCCGGGCTGGGGCAAGCGGCCCGCCTCTTCCCTCCGCTGGAGCCCAGCCTGCGCACCGCCCGCCCCGAAACCTGCCATCTGGATACCAACCAGGCGTACACCTTTCTGCGGGAGGCGGCCCCTCTCCTGGAGCAATCCGGCTTTGGTGTGCTGGTTCCCCAGTGGTGGAAGAAGCGCCATCGGCGGCTCGGCGTGCGCGCCACGCTCGCCCCTGTGGACGGCAGCGGTATCCTGAACCTGGATGCGCTGGTGCAGTTCCGCTGGCAACTGGCGCTCGGCGATCAGACGCTCACCCCCGAGGAGTTTGGTCACCTGGCGGCGCTCAAATTGCCGCTCGTGCAGGTGCGTGGGGAGTGGGTAGAACTTCAGCCCGAGCAGGTCGAGGCCGCCATCCGCTTCTGGCAGAAGCAGGCCGCCGAGGAGGAAATGACGCTGCGGCAGGCACTCCAGGTAGGCCTGGCCGGGGAAGATGAGGTTGGTGACCTGCCCGTCGTCGGCATCGAAGCGCAAGGGGCGGTACGTGACCTGTTGCGCCGGCTGAGTGGCAGCGAGCCACTGGCAGAACTTGCTCCGCCGCAAGGCCTGACGGGCCAACTGCGCCCCTACCAGGTGCGTGGTTTCTCCTGGCTGGTCTTCCTGCGCCGGTGGGGTCTGGGTGCCTGCCTGGCCGACGACATGGGGCTGGGCAAAACGATCCAGACCATCGCCCTCATCCTGCACGACGTGGATGAGGCGGGCGGTCCGATGCCCGATGTACTCTCATCGGCACCATCAGCGTACACCCGACAGGAAGGGCGGGCCCAGGGCCCGGTACTGGTGATCTGTCCGACCTCGGTCGTGGGCAACTGGGCGCGGGAGATCGCCCGTTTCGCCCCGTCGCTGCACGTGATGGTCCACCACGGCAGTGACCGGGCCAGTGGCGAGGAGTTCGCTGAACGAGCCGGGCAGGCCCACGTCGTCGTCAGTACCTACGCGCTGGCCCGGCGGGACGAGGAGACGCTGCGAGCGGTGGAGTGGACCGGCATCGTGCTCGACGAGGCACAGAATATCAAGAACCCTGCGGCTCAACAGACGCAGGCGATCCGCCGCCTGGCGGCCGGCTACCGGGCGGCGCTCACCGGTACTCCCGTCGAAAATCGCCTCTCGGAACTGTGGTCCATCATGCAGTTCCTCAACCCCGGCTACCTGGGCTCGCAGGAGTCGTTCCGCACCCATTTCGCGCTGCCCATTGAGCGGTACCAGGATCAGGAGGCAGCGACGCGACTGCGGAAACGGGTCCGGCCTTTCGTCCTGCGCCGCGTCAAGACCGATCCGACCATCATCCAGGACCTGCCGGAGAAACTGGAGAACAAGGTCTACTGCACGCTCACACCGGAGCAGGCGACGCTCTACCAGGCGACAGTGGAGGATGCGATGCGCCAGGTAGAGGAGGCGGAGGAGGGCATCCGGCGCCGGGGGTTGGTCCTCTCGATGCTCCTGCGCTTGAAGCAGATCTGCAACCATCCGGCGCACTTTCTGGGGGATGGCTCTTCGCTTCCAGACCGTTCCGGCAAACTGGCCCGCCTGGGGGAGATGCTGGACGAGATGCTCTCGGTGGAGGAGCGGGCACTGGTCTTTACCCAGTTCGCCGAGATGGGGGCGCTCCTCCAGACCTACCTGCAGGACCTCTTCGGCGGGGAGGTGCTGTTCCTGTACGGCGGTACACCAGCCGACAAGCGTGACCGCATGATCACGCGCTTTCAGGAGGAGCCCTACGGTCCGGCGATCTTTGTCCTCTCGCTCAAGGCGGGTGGGCTGGGCCTGAACTTGACCCGCGCCAACCACGTCTTCCACTTTGATCGTTGGTGGAACCCGGCCGTAGAGAACCAGGCCACCGACCGTGCCTTCCGCATCGGCCAGACCAAGAACGTGTGGGTACACAAGTTCGTGTGCGCCGGCACGTTGGAGGAGCGGATTGACGAGTTGATCGAGAGCAAGAAGGCGCTGGCGGACAGCATCGTCAGCGCGGGGGAAGGGTGGCTCACGGAATTCAGCACCGACCAGTTGCGGGAACTGGTGATGCTCAGCACGGAGGCAGTAGGAGAGTAGAATGGCCCGGCGCAAGTCTTACGATTATTGGGATTATTTCCCCAAGTCTACCCCCATCCGGGTCAAGGATGGCATCAAGGCCCGCTCGCAGCGCGGGGGGTTTGGCGAGCATTGGTGGGCCCAACGCTGGATCGCGGTGCTGGAATCCTTCGGATGGGACAATCGCCTGCAGCGCGGCCGCGCGTATGCCCGCCAGGGCCAGGTGCTGGAGATCAGCGTGAACCCCGGACGTGTCACCGCCCGCGTGCAGGGCTCCCGCCGCGCTCCCTACACGGTGCGCATCGAGATGAAGCCGTTGAGCAACGTGCAATGGGAGGGAGCCATTGACGCTATGGCCCAGCAGGCCATCTTCGCTGCCCAACTCCTGGCCGGCGAGATGCCGCTGGAGATCGAAGAAGCGTTCCGGGATGCGGGTGTCTCGCTCTTCCCCACCAGCGACGACATTGCGATGAGTTGCTCCTGCCCGGACTGGGTTGTGCCCTGCAAGCACATCGCTGCCGTCTATTATCTGCTGGGGGAGGAATTCGACCGTGACCCGTTCCTCCTGTTCAAACTGCGGGGGCGCACCCGCGAGCAGGTGATCGCAGCACTGCGCACTCGCCGTGCAGCTGAAGCGCCACCAATCGAAGAGGCCGCTCCGCAGGAAGAGCCGGAACCCCAGGGGGAGCCGCTGGAGACTCATCTTCCTCGGTTCTGGGAGTTGCAGGATAGCCTGGCCGGTTTCCGGGTGACCATCACGCCGCCGCCGGTGAAGACGGCGCTCCTGAAACGACTCGGCCCGGCCTCTTTCTCGCGCCGTCCCGAGGCGTTTGGCGGCGCACTGACGCTGGCCTATGCCTCTGTCACCGACCGGGCGCTGGCGCTGGCTTTCGGGGAGGAGGAACAACTCAGGGGCACGAGCAGCGAATGACGAACCCGCAAATCGGCAAATCTGCAAATCTGCAAATCGCAAACGGCAAGCAGCGAACGGCGGATTCCGAATTGCAGATCGCTACCCGTCGAACACGCAACACGCCTCACGTTTCACGCCTTACGTTTCACGCTTCACGTTTCACGTTTCACGCCTTACGCATTCTGATTCTCAGTATCCTCGTTGGTGCGGGGTGCGATCCTCTCCCCACTCTCGTTCCCACGGCGGTGCCTATCCCGCTGCCGACGGCCACGCCGACGGCCACGCCGACGTCCACTACTACGCCAACCGCCACACCGACCTTGACCGCTACCGCTACCTCTACTCCTACACCCACTTCAACACCGACCGCCACGCCGACCTCCAGCCCCACGGCTACGCCCGTGTCACCCACGGCTACTCCTGCTCCTGCCTTCACGCCTGGTCCACCCACGGCTACGCCTGGTCCACCGGCCGAGACGCCGGCTTCAGCCCTACCAACGGCGACGCCACCGCCAGCCTCGCCCTCCTTCGTCCCTGTTCCTCCACCCGGACGCGCCTTCGCCACGCTGGACGACTTGTGGGTTGGAGCGGCCGAGTGGGTGCTGGAGGTGTACGACGTGGGCTTGCCCGTGGGAGAATCGGACACCGTCTACCGGGGCGGCGCCGAGTTCTGGTCCTACTTGCATGCCAGCCATCAGTCGGCCGGGGTGGTGGATCTATGTGGCGACCCGGCTCCCTTTCCCGGCTGCGTCACGCTGTGGAAGAGCTACGACGGCGGGCTCCACTTTGCACTCGAAAACCCGGTCTGCCTCTTCCCCTGTGCGTCCTGCCCGTGCCAACCTGCCCGGGATCACACCCACCAGCAGCAGTACCCGCGCGTGTTCTTCGACACAGGCCGGGCTTACATGGTCTACGAGTGGGGGGCAGGTACCTACCTGCGCACGTCTGCCGACGGCCTGCGCTGGTCGGCCGAGGCTCACGTACCCGGCACCGGGCAATGGAACGCCGATCCGGGGACGTGCGCCGAGGCGGAGTCCATCGGCCAGCACCCCAATATCTACGCGGAAACGGAATTCGGGAACTGCCTGGTCGGAGCGCCGCCGGGCATTTACGTCGAGGGCAATTTGCTGTACGTCTTCGTCGGGTTGGGACGGGACCCGGGCCACATGGGCTGCTACGTGGGCGACAAGCGCGCCGGGGCGGGAGGCTTGCGCACATGTGCGTCCAACCCGCTCTTTGGGGCCGAACTCGGCTACGGCCCACTGGACGCCCTGGGGGCAGCGGCCAATCCGTACTTTGAGTTCCGTACTATCTCTTCGGCCGACGTAGTGCGGGTGGGCGACCGTTACTATGTGGCCTACGAGGGGGTGCGCGGCCCTAGCAACCCCACCGTCGTGGACGACCAGTTCGCGCTTGGGTTTGCGCGCAGCACCGGGCCAGCCATAGACGGGCCGTGGGAGAAATATCCTGGCAACCCGCTGATCATGGACCTGGCCAACAATTGGGGCATCGGCCACGCCGACGTTGTCGTCGTCGGCCCGGCCACCTACCTCTACACGGCCACCTCGCAGACCGCGCGGGGGCGATACGTGCTGGTATTACGGTAGCGAATCGCAAATCACAAACCGCATATCGTAAATCGGACGTTACGCATTACGGGTTACGCATTACGGATTACGTTCCAGGAGGATCCGCATGAATCCATCCATCCACCACATCGCCATCGCCGTCCACGACCTGCAGGCGGCGCTGGACTTTTATCGGGACGCGCTGGGGCTGGCGGTGACCGAGCGGCGGGAGGTGCCCGAGGAGGGGGTCGAGATCGCCTTCCTACCCGCCGGTGAGGGAGAGATCGAGTTATTGCGGCCCCTCAACGAGGCCAGCAGCGTGGCCCAATTCCTGGAGAAGCGCGGCGAGGGCCTCCACCACGTCTGCCTGGCGGTGGACGACATTGAGGTGGCCATGGAACGCTTGCGGGCGGCCGGGGCAAGGCTCTTGAGCGACGAGCCGCGCGTCAACGTGCACGGCACCCGCTACGTCTTCGTCCATCCCAGGTCCGCGCACGGGGTGCTGTTGGAGGTGTACGAATGCACTATGAACTAAGTGTAATCATTCCTGTTCTCAACGAGATAGGTACTCTTCCAGAGATCATCCAACGTGTGCAAGCTCTCCCTATTAGCAAGGAGGTAATTGTGATTGATAACGGTTCCACTGATGGAACTCGCGAGTTTTTGGAAGGCTTGGATGGCGTGCGCAAAGTATTTCAACCCGAAAATCTTGGAAGAGGGACATCTGTTCGTAGAGGTGTTGAGTTAGCTACAGGGGAATACACAGCTATTCACGATGCCGATCTAGAATACTGCCCGGAAGACCTTGTTCAGATGTTGGCAATTGCCAGAAATCAGAGAGCGGATGTAGTATATGGGTCACGTGTGCTTGGGGGCCGAAAAACGAACTATTTCACCTATTACCTGGCAATCCGCTTCTTGACTTCGCTTATCAATACACTATGTGGTGCTCACCTGACGGATGCCGGTACTGCGCTGAAGATGGTTCGTACGAGTCTGTTTCAACAGATAGAGCAACGATGTAGCGGCTTTGAGTGGGATTTTGAGGTCACCACCAAGCTTTGCCTGACAAATGCGAAAGTAGTTGAGTATGCAGCGAGGTACCGACCCCGAACACATCAAGAAGGCAAGAAACTCACAGCATTGAATGGATTTCCAAGTCTGTGGGCAATCCTATCGAGTTGGGCTACGTTTCGACGGGACGTGCGATGGGAAAAATGAACACCTCTTGGTGGAATACCGTGCGGGTCTCGGTGCGGAAAAGGTCCTTGGTTCCCATACGGTGAGATGCCAGATGGCAACGGACGAAACCGCGACAAACGCGACGCTTGCGCAAGCCAGCCCCCACGTCATAGTGCCTGTATTGGCCAGACGCTGCATCCACAGCATCGCTTCCAGCCGCAGCACCTCGAGCCGCAGGTACACCTGCGGGCAGAACAGATAGATCTGGCGTATGGAGAACAGGTAGCGCCAGAGGAGCGTAAACGCGAAGGCCAACCCGGCCCCTGCCAGGCTGATCGCCAGGTCGCTCCAGTGGACCCTGAAACGGGGCGGCGTCGGGCGTGGCTGTACCTGCGCCATCACGCGGGCCTTCAAGTGGGCCGGCTCAGCCATGAGCGGCCAGGTCTCCATCGCGTCCACCACTGCCCGCAGGCGAGCCAGTTCTGCCTGGCACTCGTCGCATCTGGCCAGGTGTTGCTCCAGGAACGCGGCCCGCTCCAGGCTCAGTTCCCCGTCCACGTATGCTTCCAGATCGGGCTGCACGTCAAAGCGGTGCATAAATGTGGGTCTCACCCTCCCCCAGCCCCTCCCTGGGAGGGAGGGGGAAGTGCGGATTGTACCCCCTGGCCTTGTGGCCAGGCAGAAGACAGGCCACCTGTCCGGTCTTGACCCCCCCAATGCCTGATGCGTGGGGCGAGTTCCCGTGGTATACTGCCGTCAGAAAAGACTGGCCACCAATCCCTTCACGCAATACGCACTACGCATCACGTTTCACGCATCACGTTTCACGTTTCACGTTTCACGCATCACGTAACGCGTCATTGGCCCCACCAGTTGCTTGACACCACGAACATTTGTTCGTATAATAGCAGGTAGGGGTTCGTATGGACGCGCTGGAGAAACTCAAACTGCTGGGGCCGCCGACCTGCTTCGAGCCGGCCGAGGAGGTGGTGGGAGCGTACCGCCCGCCTCCTCCCCAGGACGACGACCTGTCCGGCTGCATCCACAATGCAGTGATGCCCGGCGGCAAGCGCATCGCGCTGCTCAAGACCATGCTCACCTCGGCCTGCGAGCGGGACTGCGCCTACTGCGCCTTCCGGCAGGGGCGCGACTTTCGACGCGCTACCTTCACCCCTGACGAGCTGGCTCAACTCTTCGTACGGCTGCACGGCAAGTCTATCGCCGAGGGCCTCTTTCTCAGTTCCGGCATCGCGGGGGGCAGTCCCCGCGTACAGGATCGCCTGATCGCCACGGCGGAACTCTTGCGCCACCGCTACGGCTTCCGGGGCTACATCCATCTGAAGATCATGCCCGGCGCGGAGCGCGAGCAGGTGCTGGCTGCCATGCGGCTGGCCAACCGCGTCTCGGTCAACCTGGAGGCTCCCAACACGGAACGGCTGGCCTGCCTGGCCCCGCATAAGGTCTTCACCGAAGAGTTGCTGCAGCGGCTGCGCTGGATCGAGGAACTGCGGCAAGAGATGGCGGGCCGGAGGCCCAGTTCCACCACCCAGTTCGTCGTCGGTGCGGCCGGCGAGAGCGACGTGGAACTCTTGACCACGACTGAGTATCTGCACCGGCGGGTGGGCCTGGCACGGGCCTACTTTAGCCGTTTTACACCAGTGTCCGACACGCCATTGGAGAATCATCCTCCTACGCCCCCTGCGCGGGAGCACCGGCTGTACCAGTCTTCCTTCCTCCTGCGCGACTATGGCTTCCAGGTCGAAGAGCTCCCCTTCGACACCGGCGGCAACCTGCCCTTGGATAGCGACCCCAAATTGGCCTGGGCGCGCTCCCACCTGGCCCACGTCCCGGTCGAAGTGAACACTGCCGACCGGCGAGACCTGCTGCGCGTGCCGGGCATCGGCCCCAAGGGGGTCGAACAGGTACTGCAAGCGCGGCGGCGGGCCCGGCTGCGCGACCTGGACACGCTGCGCAAACTGGGCATCATCGCCGACCGGGCTGCCCCCTTCATCCTGCTCGACGGCCGCCGCCCGTCCCATCAACTGTCGCTGTGGCCGGTGTAGCCAGTGCGGCACTACGCTGGTAGCCGCTGCGGGTGTGTGGTAGAATAGCGGCAAAGTACGTTCAGGAGGTGCCGGTATGCCATCCCCCTTTCCTGGTATGGACCCTTACCTGGAACACCCGGCTATATGGCCGGATGTACACCAGCGGTTGATCGTTGCGCTCGCCGATGCCTTAGGACCGCAACTCCGTCCGCGCTACCGGGCGGCCATCGAAGAACGGGTCTACGTGACCGACGTCGAGGGGCCGTTTTTCCTCGGCCGGCCTGACGTCTCTGTCGTCAAGGTTGGCCGGACGGCCGGACCGGCCATGCGGGCTCCTGTCGCTCTCGTCGAGCCCCGCATCGTCCAGGTGCCGCTGCTCGACCGCATCCGCGAAGGATACCTGGAGGTGCGCGAGGCTGCCACCGGCGATGTAGTGGCCGTCGTAGAACTCCTCTCGCCGACCAACAAGCACCCTGGCGAAGGGCGGCGGCTGTACGAGGAGAAGCGGCTGCAGGTGCTGGGGACGCGCACCCACCTGGTGGAGATAGACCTGTTGCGGGGGGGAGAGCCGATGAGGATGTGGGGTGATGGACGGGACAGCCACTACCGCATCCTGGTCAGTCGTGCCGAGCGCCGCCCCCGCGCCGAGTTGTATGCCTTCAACCTGCAAGATGCCATCCCCCCGTTCCCGTTGCCGCTGCGGCCAGGAGACGAGGAGCCTGTCGTGGAGTTAGGCCCACTCCTGCACGCCTTGTACGACCGGGCCGGATACGACCTGGCAGTGGATTACACCGCCGATCCGGTGCCGCCGCTCGAGGGAGACGATGCCGCCTGGGCTGACCAACTGCTGCGCGAGAAAGGACTGCGGTGACAGTCTCTGCCCAGACGAGCTCTCTATAACCATTGCCAGGCAGGACAACCTCATGCTTCGTGCCACAGAACCTGGGCCCATCATCCGTATTCACCTGGCGCGCACTTTTTTCGGTCGCGCGCTCTATAGCGTCAAGGCTTACCTGGTAGACGGCCTGCTGGTTGACACCGGTTGCCCGGCTACCGCCGCCGAACTGGCCTCCTGGTGCCGGGGGCATAACGTGCGCCAGGTGGTCAACACCCATCACCACGAGGACCACGCCGGCGGAGACCGCGCACTGCAGAAGACACTGGGGCTGCCCATCGCCGCGCCACTCGGGGCCATCCCCATCCTGGCCGACTTTCCGCGCCTGCACTTTTACCGCTGGCTCATCTGGGGCCAGCCAAGCAACGTTATGGTCCAGCCGCTGGGGGACGTCGTGCAGACCGACCGTTACCGCTTCGAGGTGATTCCAACTCCCGGCCACTGTTCTGACCACGTCTGTCTCTTTGAACCGCAACAGGGGTGGCTCTTTAGCGGCGATCTGTTCATCCACGAGCGGGTGCGCTGCCTGCGCTCTGACGAGGATGCCCCCCGCACACTGGAATCGCTGCGGCAGATGCTGGCACTCAAGCCCCGGCTGCTCGTCTGCTCCCACGCGGGCCTGGTCGAGGATGGCAGCAGCGCCATCGAGCGCAAGATTGCCTACTGGGAGGGGTTGGCCAAAGAGGCGCGAGCCTTGCGCCGCAAGGGGCTTGCGCTGCGCAAGGTGACCGACCGCTTGTTGGGCCCCGAGGACATGATGTCTCGCATCACGCGCGGTCACTTTGCCAAGATCAATCTCATCCGCTCGCTGCTGGAGGAAGACGGCGGTGAACGTTGAACTGCTTGCCCGTTTCATCGGTGCTCTCATCGAGGCCCACCACGACCGGCCACCCGCGCTGGAGAAGCGCCCGGGGCCGCCGGACGGCTTCACCTGGGATGGGCGGACCTACCGGGTGGTGGCCGTCCTCCAGGAGTGGCACGACTATCGCCAGCGTGGCAAGACGGCGACGTTCTACGTCAAAGAGCGCGGCTCCTTCCGGGCGCAAGCCGCCGGGCGGCGCGGCTCCTGGGGGGTGGGGCGGGATTACTACCGCGTGCGCACCGATACCGGGGAGGTGTTCGAACTGTACTACGACCGTGCCCCGCAGGGGATGGACCATCCTAAAGGGGCCTGGTTCCTGTACCGCCAGATTCTGGCCCAGGAGGACTCGACACCGTGACCGTCGTGACGCTTGACGGAATCCAGCGCCGGCGCGAGTTTCTCTATCGTCGCACCCCCGAGCGGCGGCTCCACACGGTAGAGGAAGCCCGCGCCTTCGTCGAGGAGGTCGGCTTCTGCCACTTCTGGCCCATTAAGGGGGCGGAACTGCCTAACCTGTTTCACGCCATCGCCGGGCGCGAACGGCCCGTGCCTATGGAGCACGACGACGCCGACATCGGCAAGTGTTGGGGGTGGAAGGACGAGTCGCTGGACAAAAAGTGGTGGTACTATGGCAAACTGCTCCGCCGCCGGGCGACGCTGGTCTCGCTGGCGATACTCCCCTACTTTTATGCGCTCAGCGAGAACTATGGGGATCTCAACGACTACCTGGAAGAATACGAGGCCGGGATGATGACCGCCGAGGCCAGGGCGATCTACGAGGCGCTCCTCGAGCATGGGCCGTTGGACACGGTCCGGCTGCGGCGGGAGGCGCACATGAGCGCGGAAAGCGCCAAGGCACGCTTCGAACGGACGTTGACGGAATTGCAGGTAGGGCTCAAGGTGCTGCCGGTGGGGGTAGCCGAGGCGGGGGCCTGGAACTATGCCTTCAAGTACGAGATCGTGCAGCGGCACTTGCCCGAGTTGCCGGAACAGGCGCGCCAGATCGGCCGGGGTGAGGCGCGACGGGTGCTCGTGGCGCGCTACCTGGACAACGAGGTCGCCGCCGAGCGCAAGATGATCGGCCAGGCCTTCCACGTCTTCCGGTGGACGCCGAGGGAGCTGGATCGCACCATCGTCGCGCTGCTCGAAGAGGGCGCGGTGCAGGAGATGGAAATCGAAGGGGTGAAAGGGCAACAATTGGTATCAGTGCGTGCCCTGGGATGCGCCTGACAGGTGGCGGTATTCGCAGGCAGGAAAGCAGCAGCGGTCGCGAGTGCCATTCAGGCTCACACGCAGGAATCCTGCTCCACAGGTATCGGTCAGCCCGAGCCGGCGGCGGGTGTAGTCGTCGGCCCCTATGCTCACTCCCGTCCGATGCCCTAGCCGGGTGAGCAGGCTAAAGGCATCAGACAACTCACCTACCAGCGGAGTGAATTGTGGGTCAGCGCCCTTGTACCCCAGTAGAAGCAGGCAGCGTGCACCTCTTTGCAGCGCCTTGCACGTCCAACCCATCACCTGTGACAAGCCCCCGCGTAGCAGGAGCAGGTTGACGATGGCACGAGGATGGGCAACCAACGCTTGCCACTCCCCCTTACCTGCTGAGACACCAAAACTGTCCAATAGGCCGGCATCGGCCAGCGCCGATACCTGGCCAGGATCGCGGGCATTGGTGGTCAGACCAGTGTGCAGGCCTCGTTGGTGGGCTGCCTCCAAGAGCACGGGCAGCGCCGGATGGAGTGTCGGTTCGCCGCCACCCAACGCCACTGCCTCGATATCCTCTGCGACCAATTCGTCGAGTAGAGCAGCAAAGCGAGTGGGCAGGATATCCCGGTTGGCCTTGGGCTGGTCACAATAGAGACAGCGATTGTTGCAGCGTTGCGTGATCTCCACGGAGGCCAGGCGCAGCGATCCGGCCGCAAGCGAAGCGACGTCCATCTCGAACCGGTCACTGGGCCACGGAATCGTCTTCGTCAGCGGCGTCCCCTTCAGCGAGGAGTGTTCGCAGACCACCCCACGGGGGGCGATGCAAATCGTCGTATATCAGGCGCAATGCGTCTACTCCATCGGCGGTGTACACACCGGCGGCCCGTTCGGCAATGTCCTCCAGCCGCTTTTCCAACAGAGGCCGGGCCGGGCTCCAACCCCGACATTCGGTCCACAGCAGCCAGACCAGTGCGGCTTGCTGGTAGAGGTAGGCCAAAGGTTCCATGGCAGCCTGGAGCCACTTCTCCGCGCTCTTGCCCAGCCGGGCAGCAAGCGCAGCCCAGCGGGTGTGCTCGGCAGATTCCACATCCGCCGGATCCAGGCGAGCCAGTTCGTACTCCATCACGGCCTCGGCCCGCGTGTTGACCTCGCCCAGGGCCTGCTCCAGCCGCTTGACCGAATCCTGGACCCAGCGCTGGCCGACGGTCGGGTAGTTGGCCTGAGCACTTAAGACCGACGCGGTGTGCTCGTTCACGAGTTGCTGGCGATAGATAGCCATCGAGGCCGGCAAAGCCACTGGCATCTGGAAAATTGTCCCTTCTTCCCAAACCGCCGACCGGATGCTGTCGGCCAGGTCGCGCACGTACTGCTCCCGAGTTTCCGGCGTTGGACCGTCCTGGGGCAGAAGTAATGTATTGCGCAACTCGAACGGTCCCAGATCGTGCTTCGCTGCCTGATCCAGGAGTTCCCTCAACCGGGCCTCATCCACAGGTTCTCGGTTGCCAAAAGAGGGTGCGTGACCGCCATCGTTGGGCACCTCCAGGCGGAAGCCGCGCCAGGACTGCTCGAACTCGGGCCCCAATTCGCGCGCTAAAGCCTCGAGTTCTCTCCCAAGGGCGCAGGCGCGGGCAAAGTCCACGTGTCGCAGCACGTGCTCTAACTCCTCGGCCAAAGAGACCACCAGGCCGGGATCGCTGCACTCGATCAGTAGACGCATATTACGCATACTCCACCGTTCTCTCAGAGCTTATGCCGATCACCCGGTGCACACAGACACGCTCGCCTGTTTCCGGGTCTTCTTCAAAGTGAAACGTCCAGCGGTACTTCTGACTGCGTTGGACACGGGCCGGCTGCGGCGGGAGGCGCACATTGCCTTCACGGGTTCAACCAGGAACGAATTGGCGCAGGTATGCGATGCTGGCGGCCGCCCAGGCCTCTTCCTTCGCTATCGTGTCGGAGAGGGCCTGTTCAGGAGGCGTCCACAGTTCCAGGATGGCGTTCGGCTCGATCTGCACGGAAGTAGATCCGCGACGGCCCTGGATCTGATCCCTCAAGGCCTGGAGCAGCCACGGCACGTTCAACTGCCCCTGCCCGGCGGGTTGGCCCTCGACCGTAAAGCCCATCTTGTGGCTGGCCCGCTGGACGACGAAATCCTTGACGTGCAGGTTGACCACCCACGGTCCCAACGTCTCCACGACGACCTCTGGACCTTCCAGTGCTCCAAACGAGTTGACGGTGTCCAGGCAGATGCCGACGTAGGGGCTGTCCATGCGCTGGATGATCCTCGCCAGCGTTTTGGCCGGAAAGCGATCGTGGTTTTCGATCGCCAGGCACACGCCCGCCCGCTCGAACTCTGGAAGCAGCCCTTGGATCGTCTCGACGACTTCGTCTTCGGTGGGATGGTGATCGGCGGTATCTACGACGACCCGCAGAATGGGCGATCTCAACCGCTCTGCCAGGTGCAGATAGGTGCGCAGGTGGTCGGGGTGGATACCATGCGTACCCACCTCGAGGCTGACCCGGAGATCGGCCGCATGCTGCTCAAAGGCCTCCAGTTGTGGGGCCGAGAGCCGGTCCAGCGGCAGGTTGTCGGCCACCTGCACCAGGTGTACGCCCAACCCTGCCGCTCTGTCCAGCAAGCCCGTCGCCGTCAGCGGCCGCGCGGGTGGATGCTCCGGCACGCCGATGGCCCACGCGTAGGTGTAGGAACTGATGCCCAGTCGCATAGATACCTCATAGGGCTGGTTCGTGTTCTGTGGTTCGTGTTCCGTGTTGCGTGAGGACGAAACACGGAACACGCAACACGCAGCACGTTTCACGTTTCGTTTCACGCGCCACTACGGGCTCTTGCGCGCGGCCCTGCCTTGTACGATGGCCTTGACTTCATTGAGCACGTTTTCGGGCTCGAACACGTTCTTCCAGTCGGGCCGGAAGATGCGTTCCTTGGCCCGTTCGACGGCCAGCCTGGCCCCATCCGAAAACTGGGCGTCCAGGTAACCGAACAGGATGCCGATGTTGATGTTGACGTGGCCGAGCAGGAAATCGCGGGCGGCCGCTGCCGGCACGCCGCGCCGGACCACCTCGTCCATGGCCTCCTTCATGACGAACATGCAGGTCAGCGCCACCGTTTCCGCCATCGCCGGCTCCAGGAGCGCCATCTGCTCCACCGTGACCCGGTGGACGTTCATCACTGGGGCGAACATCTGGCGCACGATTTGCTCCCCTCTGGCATAGTCCTCCTCCGGCCCCTGCATCAGGGCGCAGACGACGTTCTGCCTGGCCTTGATCCCCCCGTAAAAGTCCATGCGGGCCTCGGCGTCCACTTCGTCGTTGACGACCGGCGGGTGGCATGGATGCGTGACCAGGTAGGTGATGTCTTCCCGTGCCGGCAATTCGCCGCTGTAGGGCGCGGCGGGGTCGAGGCAGATCACCATCGCCCCGGGTTTGAGAGCGGGCACGACGCCGGCAGCTACGCTGCCGATCAGCGTATCGGGGACCGCCAGGACCACCACGTCGGCTGCGCGGACGGCCTCCTCTTTGGGAGCCGGCGTGAAGCCGCGCGCCCGCAGCCGGGCCTCTCCGGCTTCCCCCGCCTCCACGTAGAGGGTGCGGTACTCGGTCGCGTCCTTGAGCCTGTTGGCGATGCGGGTGCCGATTTTGCCCGCTGCGCCAAACAATGCGATCGTCGTCATGTTTCTCACTCCTCTTGTTCAATGCGTCGCGCACGCGATGCACGGGTCAAAAGCGCGCACGACCCGTCCCACGGCGCGCTCCAGTTCCATGTTCACTTGCTCGGCACTGACGTAGCGGCGGGCGGCCACGCACAGCGCCCGCTCGATCGCCAGCATGTTGTGCACGGTGGGGATGATGAACTTGGCCTGGACGATGAGGCCGTGCTCGATCCGGTAGTGGTGGATCAGCGGGCCGCGCGGCGCTTCGACCAGCCCGTACCCTTCTCCGTCGCGGGGAGTGTAGGGGACGGCGGTGTCCTCCTGGTCGAGTGGCTCGTCCAGGATCTCCATGGCCCGCTCCAGCGCGTAGACCAGTTCGATGCCCCGCGCCAGGTCGAACAGCATGATCGCGTGGGCCGGTTGTCCAAACGCCTCGCGGAAGCGCGCCAGGTACTCGTCGGCGCGCGGGGTGCCCATGCAGCGCGCCATGTTGATGCGCGCCAGGCTGTTGGCCCGCAGCACGTTCTCACCATAACTGGTCTGGCCCGCGTAACTATAGTCGCTCTCCTGATAGGTGAGGTAGGAGCGAAAGTCGCGGGCGGGGAAGCGATCGCGGACGGTGCCATCGGGGCACATCACGCGGATGACGTCGCCGTAGTAATTCGGGCGGCAGTCGGCGATGGCGGCGACGTAGCAGGCCGGAGCGTCGTCGCCCCAGGTGCCGATGCGCTCCCCCATCGCCAACGACATCTCCCAGTAGTGGTCGAACAGGTCGCAGGCGATGGGCAGCGCCTCGACCAGGCGTGCGCGCATCTCGGCGGCCACCTCTGGCCGGACGCCGCTCGTCACCCCTCCCACGATCGCCTTGATGGGGTGGATGAACTGCCCCCCGGCCACCGTGATCAGGTCGGTGCCCGCTTTGCGCACCTGGAGTGCCCGCGTGGCCAGCACGGCCCGCTCCTCACCTGCGCCGGCCTGTTCGGCCAGTTGGAAGATGCTGGCGACGCCCAGGCGGTCGGGCATGGTGAAGATGAACAGGGAGGTGGCCTGGTTCTGGACGATCTGGCCGAGCAAGAGGAGTTCGCGGATCTTGAGCGCGAGCGGGGGTGGCGCAACGCCGTAGACCTCCTCCAGCGTCTTGACGGCCGCCACGTGGTGGGCCGTCGAGCAGACGCCGCAGATGCGCGGCACGATCACCACCATCTGTTCCGCCGGCACCCCCTGCACGAAATACTCGAAGCCGCGGAATTCCATGGCCTCAAGGTGAGCGGACACCACCTCCCCGCCCTGCACTTCGATGACGACCTGGGCGTGCCCTTCGATTCGGCTGAGCGGAAACGTCAGCGTCGGCACCTTACAGCACCTTCTCTTTCGGCCTGGGTGGGCGCCCCTGGCCCCCGGCGTAGTCGGAGAACTGGAACAGAAACAGTGCCAGTTGCGGCGAGCGCAGCGCCGTCGCGACCTCTTCAGCCGGAACGTCGGTCATGGCAGCGAAGACGCGCCCGATGCTCTCGAACCAGACGCTCGATTCCTTTTCGATCAGGACGTCCGACGGCCCCCGGCAACCGACACACGGATGCCCGGCGCGCGGGCAGGGAGCCCGGCAGCCCCCGCGCGTCGAGGAGCCGATGCACAAATAGCCCTGGTTGATCAGGCAGACGCCGGGCAGCACCTCGCCCCGCTGGAAGCCGACCAGGTGGGTGGGGCGCACATCGTGCGGATCCCCGCGCTGGAGTTTCTTGCGGCCGCACTCCTGGCAGACGATCTTGCTCGGCTTAAAGTCGGGCGGGTTGAAGAGCACCGCCATGAATAGTTCCGGCGTCGGCGGGCAGCCGGGCAGATAGCGATCCACGTTCACGAAGGCATCTATGGGACGGCAGCGGGGTAAGAGCCGCGGTACGTGGCGCCGCCCCTCGCCGGTCAGGAACAGTTCGCGCACTTCGTCGCGATCGCCCAGGCTGGCCACGCCGCCGGAGATGGCGCACGTCCCGACGGCCACGACCTGGTGCGCGCGCCGGACGGCCCGGCGCAGGTTGTAGAGGTCCTCGTCGGTGCGCACGCCTCCGCTCACCAACAACACGTCCACTTCCGGCACGTCGTAGGCGGAGATGACCAGCGGCATGTAGACCAGCCGGTAGCGGTCTACCCACGCCTCGGCGTTGAGGAGCGAGACCTCGCAGCCGGCGCACCCTGAGAGCTGCAGCACGGCGAAGCGGTTCGTTTCTTGATCCAACCTGCCTTGCATTTGGCCCTCTTGCGCCTGCATCGGATCACGCCGTGACCAGCCCGACGTCCTCCAACGTGACCTGGCGTAGAGTCTGTGCGCCACCGAAGCGCTCCAGTGCATCCAGAATCTCGATGCCGGCCAGTCGCCCCTCTGCATCGTAATCGGCTGCAATCCCTTCCGCCAGATGTTCCGTTGTCACCGTCGTCTCGAGAAACTGGATGTACAGTGCATCCACTTTAGCATCATACGTGATTTTCATCATCGCTGACTCCCCTGCGTGCCAGTTGATTACGAGCGTGCCCTGAAAGGCGAATAGGCTTGGTCATGGCCTCCCTTGCCCTTCTTCTTCTAGCCTCAGTCCCAACACTTCGTAGATCGGATCGGGCTGGCTGTGGCCCTTGACCTGCACGTGGCCCACGAAGCGGGCCTCCACGCGGTCCTTCACGCGCTCGTAGGCCCTGGTACTGAGGAGGATCTGCCCTGGTTCTGCCACGCCGGAGAGCCGGGAGGAGAAGTTGACGCAGTCGCCGATGGCGGTAAAGTTCTGCACGATGGCTGAACCGATGTTGCCCACCACGGCATCGCCGACGGCGATGCCGATGCCAAAGTGGAGCCGTTCCCGCTCATCTACCTGCGTGTGGTGTTCGCGGATGGCCCGTTGCATCAACAGAGCTGCACGCACGGCCCGCAGCGTGTGGTCCGCCTGCGGCACCGGCGCGTTAAAGATCGCCATCGCCCCATCGCCCACGAACTTGTCCAGCATCCCCTCCTGGGCCAGGATCGCCCCGGCTGTCAGCGTCAGGTGCTTGTTCAGTACCTCGATCTGGAACTCGGGCTCGGTCTTCTCGCTAAAGTTGGTGAATCCGCGGATGTCGGCGTAGAAACTGGTGATCTCCTGGCGCACCCCTCCCAGGCGCACGCTTTCGGGGTTAGAGAGCAACCGTTCGACCACGGCCGAGGCCACGTATCGCTCAAAGGTCCCCCGGATGCGCCGCGCTTTGGTCTCCAACCGCTGCCATTCCGTCAGGTCATCCATCACAATCGTGACACCGGTGGTCTGGTTACGGCTGTCTTTGAGCGGGGAAAGGTTCATCCGTAACCAGACCGGCCCACGCTTGGGGAGGTCTGGGCGCACCTCGTAGGCCAGGACCGGGGTCTCGTCGCGCTTGACCACCCTTAGCAAGGATTGCAGGTCCTCGCCCAGCAGGCTGAGGGCCTGTCTATAAGGGGTGCCGATGACCTGGTCAGCCGGAATGCCCAGGATATGCTCGGCCGCGCGGTTGAAGAGGGTGATCTTGTCCTGTACGTCGGTCGTGATGACGCCGCTGGCGATGCTGCTGAACACGTCTTCCATCAGGTGCTTCATCTCGGTGATGGCGGCCAGGTTATGGCGCACGTTGGCGAACAGGCGCGCATTTTCCACCACCAACGCCGATTGGGCCGCCAGTGCGCTGAGAAACGCCAGGTCGTCGGAGGTGTAGGGCTGGCCGGAACGCTTGGAGCCCAGGGCCAGCCAGCCGCTCAACCGCTCGCGGGTCCGCAACGGCACGTAGACCACCGCGCTCAGCGCAACCATGTACTCCCAGTCGTGGGCCAACTCTGCCGGCAGTTCTCCCTCGGTCGGCAGGTACAGGCATTCCTGGTGGTCGCGCAGCCAGCGTGCCAGGGCGCTATCAGGTATGCGGATGACCGGGGACACGGCCTGTTGATCGCGCCCGATCGGCCGTCCGAGGTAACAGGCCCGGTCTTCGTCGTACAGGCAGACCCACTGGCAGGCCGGGTGCAGCGTCCGCCTGACCTGCCGGCCGACCTCCGCCAGGACCGCGTCCAGGTCGAGCGTCTGGACCAACTCACGGCTGAGCTCCTGCAGGCCGGTGCGATAGTCCACCGCCTCGCGGAAGAAGAGCCGGTCCACCAGCCGCTGAACCCAGTTCCGCAGCGGGTTGAAGAGCAGGGTCAACGTCAGGACGAAGAGAGAGAGGAGGATCGGATCGCTGGCCTCGACCGCAAAAAAGTGGCTCAGGCCGTTGATGAGGATAGAGTAGGTGGCCACGATGAGAAAGGTCAGCGCGGCGTAGGTCGCGCCCTGGCTCAGGAGCCGGTCTACGTCCAGCAGCCGGTAGCGCAGGATGGCGTAGGCGATGGAGAGAGGGAAGAGGATGAACAGGGGAGCGTAGATCGGCGTGAGGAAGGGCACTGGCCGTCCCAAGACGTTGAGCAGCAACCAGGGCACGACCGGCAGAAAGGCCACGGACGTACCCAGGAGGATGATGCGGCTTTGCTGCCGCATGAGCGGCGAAGGGGGCCTGACCAGGCGGTATATAAACATCCCCAGCATGAAAAAGATGCCCACGGCGGCGAAGAGGTAACTAAAGCGCCAGCGGTGGATGTATTCCCAGGGTTGGCTGACGTCGTAGATACTGAAGGCGGAGCGCAGCGCCAGGATGGTCGCGGGCAGGTAGGGGAACAGGCGCAAGACCGGGACACGGCGGACGAAGCGCGGTTCCTTAGGAAAAACCATCGCCAGGTGCATGGCGGCCGCGGCGGCGAAGGGTACGGCCGCGCACCACAAGATCGCCAGCCGGTGCGTGGTGTTCAGGTCAAAGATGCCACCGACGACCATGGCGATGGCGGCACACAGGCCGGCGAAGACCTGCCCGGCCCGGCCCCAGCCTTGCACCCAGTAGACCCAGATGCCGATCGCCAGATACGCCAGCCCGGCCAGGTAGGGGACGAGGAAGACCAGAGCCATGTCTGTGAGCGAGAAGCGCGCCAGCGTGACCTGTTCTTCCCGGGTGCTCCCATCCGGGCGGCTGACCAGGGCCCTGACCACGTCACCCGGCCTGTGCTGGCTCAGGATGGCTTTCACGCCGGCGTACTGCTCCACCGGCTGCCCGTCAATGGCGACCAACCGGTCGGGTTGCGCCAGCGGCGGGTCGAACTGCAGGCGGGCCCACCCTTTGCCCTGGATAGGGCTGAGCACCGACGTGGGTTCCAGCAGCATCCCCAGGAAGGGTTGGCGCTGCCAGCGCCAGGCCAGGACGTGAGCGATGAGGAACGAAACGACGACGACGGCCAGGACGAAGAATATGATCACGCGCCCCAGGCGCATCTCAAGATCGGCTTTCGTCTGCGCTGCTCTCATGGGGCAACCTCCCCTGAATGATCGAGTCGCTTGTACCTTGTTTAACGTCACTCATTATACAGGGAAGCGCGCGCAGAGGCAACTCGCACACAGGAGCGGTAGGCCTGACAGGTTTCCCAAACCTGTCAGGTCTGTGATCCGGTTGCGGACTGCCCCCCTTTGTGGTATAGTCGCGCCCCAGGAGGGGCCGATGAGCAAGGAAAAAGCAGAGATCCACGTGCGCGCGATGCGGGCCGACGACTGGCGCGACCTGTACGTGATCTGGTCCGACCCTCGCGTGTGCTGGGGCACGCTCCAGGTGCCGTTCCAGTCGGAGGACGACGTCAGGAAGAAGGTAGAGAATTCGCCGGAGGGGATGGTCCGGCTGGTGGCCGAGGTGGATGGGCGGGTGGTCGGGGCCAGCACCCTGCACCGCAGCCATGCTCCGCGCAAGCAACACCTGGCCGGCTGCGGGGTGAGCGTCCACCCCGACTACTGGAACCGCGGCGTGGGGTCGGCGCTGATCGGCGCAATGGTGGACCTGGCGGACCAGTGGCTCGGTCTCAAGCGGTTGGAGTTGGAGGTCTTTACCGACAACGCGGCGGGGATCCACCTGTACGACAAGTTCGGCTTCGTCGTCGAAGGGACCAAGCGCAAGTACGCCTTCCGCAACGGGGAGTACGTGGACACGCTCGTGATGGCCCGCGTGAGGGATTAGGTTTTGCAGCACAGGCGGCTGATCGTCGGCATTTCGGGGGCCAGCGGGGCGCTCTATGGCATCCGGCTGCTGGAAGTGCTGGCCGAGCGCCCTGAAATCGAGACACACCTCGTCGTCAGCCAGGCCGCCTGCCTGATCATCGCCCACGAGTCCGGCCGCACGATCGCCCAGGTCGAGGCCCTGGCCGATCACGTCTACGCCCCCGACGACCTGGCGGCCTCCATCGCCAGCGGTTCTTTCCCCATAGATGGCATGGTCATTGTGCCGTGCTCGATCAAGACCTTGTCGGCGATCGCCAATTCCTACACCGCCGACTTGCTGAGCCGCGCCGCCGACGTCACGCTCAAGGAGGGACGCCCGCTGGTGCTCGTCGTGCGGGAGACGCCCCTGCACCTGGGTCACCTGCGCCTGATGGTGCGGGCGGCCGAGATCGGCGCAGTCATCTTCCCGCCCGTCCCCGCCCTCTATGGCCATCCGCAGACCGTCGCCGAAATCGTAGATGGCACCGTCGGGCGTGTGCTGGCGCGGTTGGGGGTGGAGAATGAGTTGTACGTGAGGTGGGAGGGGGGAGGGGGAGAGGGGGAGACAAGGAGAGGGGGAGACAAGGGGAGGGGGGAATGGGGCAGAGGATAGAGAGCCATCGGGATCTGGAGGTGTACCAGATGGGATTCGAGGCGGCGATGAAGATCTTTGAGGTGACGAAGGGGTTTCCAAGAGAAGAGATCTATTCGTTGACCGACCAGATTCGGAGGTCATCTAGGGCTGTGTGCGCCAACGTCGCTGAGGCGTGGAGACGCAGGCGCTACGAGGGCTCGTTTGTCCACTGCCTGAATGAATCCGAGGCTGAGGCTGCTGAGACGCAGGTATGGCTAGAATTTGCCGTCAAGTGCAGTTACCTTGACCCAACTATCGCCCGCGAGTTGTACCGGACCTACGACAATATCCTGGGCAAACTGGTCAATATGATCCGCCACCCAGAGCAGTGGGTGATTGGGACTGAGAGATAACCTCCTTGTCTCCTTGTCTCCTTGTCTCCTTGTCAAGGATCAGATGAGCATGCCCGAAGGACTCGTATTCTCTGACAAAGCGGCTACCCGCGGCGAGCCGTCCTACGTCTGGCGGGCGGGGCAGGAGCGGCGATTACGGATGGTCCGGCAGTGGGCGACGCTGGCGGGCCGGCGCGTGCTCGACGTGGGCTGCGGCATCGGCATGTACACGGCGGCATTCCTGCGCGAGACTCCCCACGTCTTCGGCGTCGAGATTGAGCGCGAGCGGGTGCTGGAGGCTCGGGGGCGGGCCGCCGGCGTGGTCCAATCCCCCGGCGAGCGCCTCCCGTTTGCCGACGCTGCCTTCGACGTCGTGTTCTCCCACGAGGTGCTGGAACACGTCACGGATGACCGGGCCTGTGTGGCGGAGATGGTGCGCGTGGCGCGGCCCGGAGGGCGCATCGTCGTATTCGTCCCCAATCGGCTCTACCCCTTCGAGACCCACGGTATCTTTTGGCGCGGGCATTACCGCTTCGGCAACGTGCCGCTGGTCAACTGGCTGCCGGACTGGTTGCGCAACCGGCTGGCCCCGCACGTCCGCGCCTACACCGCAGGTGGCCTGCGCCGCCTCTTCGCTGGTCTCCCCGTCCGCATCGTCCATCACACGCGGATTTTTCCCGGCTACGACAACGTCGTCGCCCGTGCCCCCGCGCTGGGCCGGGCCGTGCGCGCGGTCACCTACGCGCTGGAGCATACGCCACTGCGAGTCCTGGGTCTCTCCCACTTGCTGGTGGTGGAGCGAGAGGAGCCCTGATCATGAAAGATCACGTCGAGAGCAATGCGGTTTCTGCGTGGGAAGAGACAGTGGTGATTCCCACCTACCCTGTCTCGGCGCCGGACCCGAACCCGATGTTCCTGGAGAAGCGGGTCAACCAGGGCACCAGCGGCCGGGTGTACCCTAACCCATTTACGGACCACGTCTCCAACGAAAAGAAGGTTGACCGACCCTACCGGGCGGTCTTGCTCGAAAATGAGTACGTCCGGTTGATGATCCTGCCAGAGATCGGTGGGCGCATCCACGTCGGGCTGGACAAGACCAACGACTATAACTTTTTCTATCGCCAGCACGTCGTCAAGCCGGCCCTGATTGGGCTGTTTGGGCCGTGGATCTCGGGTGGCGTGGAGTTCAACTGGCCCATGCACCATCGGCCCTCGACCTTCATGCCGGTGGACCATTGTATCGAGGAGCACGCCGACGGCAGCCGCACCGTCTGGCTCAGCGAACACGAGCCGATGGGCCGTATGAAGGGCATGGTGGGCATCTGTCTCCACCCGGGCAAAGCGCTGATCGAGGCCAAGGTCCAACTGTACAACCGCACCCCCTATGTGCAGACCTTTCTGTGGTGGGTGAACGTGGCCGTGCACGTCAACGAGCAATACCAGGTCTTTTTTCCTCCAGACGTGACCTACGTGACGTTCCACGCCCGGCAGGACGTGTCCCATTACCCCATCGCCCGCGGTACGTATTGCGGCATTGACTTTACCCAGGGAGTAGACATCTCCTGGCCCAAGAACGTCCCCGCCTCTACCTCCTTCTTCGTCGTGGAGACCCGCTACGACTTTTTCGGAGGGTACGATCACGGGCGGCAGGCGGGGCTGGTCCACGTGGCCAATCGCCACGTGGCCCCCGGCAAGAAACTCTTCACCTGGGGCAGCGGAGAGTTCGGCCGGGCCTGGGAACGCAACCTGACCGACGCGGATGGGCCGTACGTCGAGTTGATGGCGGGCGCCTACTCGGACAATCAGCCGGACTTTTCCTGGCTGCAGCCTTACGAAACCAAGACATTCAGTCAGTACTGGTATCCCATCCAGAGGATCGGGCCGGCCAAAAATGCCAACCGGCGTGCGGCGGTGAACCTCGAAGCCGACGGCCGGCGGGCCATGTTGGGCGTGTGCGCAGCCGAAGTCTTCCGGCGGGCCGTGGTGCGCCTCGAGGCCAGCGACCGGGTCCTGTTCGAGCGAGAGGTGGACCTGGCTCCCGGCGCTCCATTCGTCGCGGAGGCCGGGCTGCCCGAGGGAATCGCCGATGGCGACCTTCTTCTCCGCGTGTGCACGCCAGACGGGCACGAGATCATCCGCTACACGCCGGAACACCCGCAGGAGAAACCGCTGCCACCGGCTGCTACCCCACCGCCACCGCCCCAGGAGATCGAAACGGCGGAAGAACTGTTCCTGACCGGGTTGCACCTGGAGCAGTATCACCACGCCACCTGGTACCCAGAGCCGTACTGGGAAGAGGGGCTGCGGAGGGACCCGGGCGACGTGCGCTGCAACAACGCGCTGGGCCTGACGTACTTGCAGCGGGGGGAGTTTGCGCTGGCGGAGCAGCATTTCCGGCGGGCGATCCGGACCCTCACCCGCCGCAACCCCAATCCGCGCGATGGGGAGCCGTACTATAACCTGGGGCTGGCCCTCAAGCACCAGCAGCGCCTCGACGAGGCCTACGCCGCGTTCTACAAGGCTATCTGGAGCCAGGCCTGGCAGGCCGCCGGGTACTATGCCCTGGCCGAGATTGACTGCTGGCGGGCGGATTTTGGCACCGCCCTCGAACACCTCGAGCGCTCGCTCCTCACCAACGCTCTCAACACCAAGGCGCGCAACTTGAAGGCCGCCGCCTTGCGCCACCTGGGCCAGTACGAACAGGCGGAAGCGCTCGCTCGCCAGACCGTGGCCTTGGACCCGCTCGATTTCTGGTCGCGCAACGAACGGGTCCTCCTGTATCGGGCCAGGGGAGATGCACCCTCACCCCCGGCCCCTCTCCCTCCCAGGGAGAGGGGGGATACCGCAGATGCCGAACACCTGCTTGAAGAACTCTCCGGCCTGATGCGGGGGGCAGTGCAAACCTATCTGGACGTCGCCTACGATTACGCGGGCGCGGGGCTATGGGACGAGGCTAGCGATCTGCTGGCCCGCCTGGCCGCCCGGCCGGGTGAGGGTGGCCCGGTGTATCCGATAGTGCTGTACTCCCTGGGGTACCTGGCTTACCAGCGGGGCGAAGAGGTGCAGGCGCGCGAGTTCTACCGCCAGGCCACCGAAATGCCGCCGGATTACTGCTTCCCGGTGCGGCTGGAGGAGATGGAAATCCTGCAGCATGCCGTGGAGGTCAACCCGCAAGATGCCCAAGCCTTCTATTACCTGGGAGACTTGCTGTACGACAAGAAGCGCTACGAAGAGGCGATCCGGCACTGGGAGGCCGCCTGCCGGCTGCAGCCGGGCCTGGCGATCCCCTGGAGGAACCTGGGCGTCGCGTACTACAACGTGCGCAAGGACCCTGAGCAGGCCCGTAGGTACTATGTCGAGGCACTCGAAGCCAACCCGCGCGATGGCCGCCTGCTCTACGAACTGGACCAGTTGACGAAACGGCTGGGGACACCTCCCGCCGAGCGGTTGGCGCATCTGGAGCAGCACCTCGACCTGGTGGAGCAGCGGGCTGACCTGTTCGTCGAGCGGGTCGCGTTGTACAACCAGTTGGGGCAGCCCCACCAGGCACTCGACCTGCTCCTCTCGCGGCGTTTCTACCCCTGGGAGGGGGGCGAGGGCACGGTCTCCGGCCAATATGCCACGGCCCATCTCCTCCTGGGGCGGACGGCCCTGGAAACCGGCGACGCACAGGGAGCGCTGGACCACCTGGAAGCAGCACAGCACTACCCGGAAAGCCTGGGCGTGGGCAAGTACTGGCGGACGTCGGAGGCGCACCTCCACTATTTCTCCGGCCTGGCCAGGGAGGCGTTGGGCGACGCCGAGGGGGCAAAAACCTGCTTCCGGCAAGCGGCCGAGACGCAAGACGGCTTTTCTCCCGCCACCTATTACCAGGCGCTGGCGCTCGGCAAACTGGGCCAGACGGCAGCCTGCCGCGACAGGCTCCTGGGACTTTTGGATCTTGCCTCTCGGCAGATGGAGGCGGAGGCCGGATTTGGTTACTTTGGCACTTCCATCGCCAACTTTTTGCTCTTCGAGGACGACCTGCGAAAACTCAACCGCATCCACTACACGTACATGGCCGGCCTGGCGTATCTCGGCTTAGAGCAGGTCTCCCAGGCCAGGGAGACGTTCGAGCAAGTGCTGGCGCTAGACGCCAATCACGTGGGGGCGCAGGAAGAACTGAAGAGGCTGACGGGAAACGGGAAACGGGACGTGAAACGTGAAACGTGAAACGTGGTGCGTGATGGTACGAAGCACGAAACACGCAACACGGAACACGAAACACGGAACACGCGCCACGCTTCACGGATTCTTCTTACGAGAGGCACTCAGTCTTGTGAGAATGCCGTCAGCGTCTCCAGGTAATACGCCGGTAGGCCGATGTCGTAGCGCTGGCCGTCCAGGACCAGCCCCAGGAAACCGTCCTCCTGGCGCAGGCGATCCAGCGCCGAGGTCAGTTGGAACTCGCCCCGCTCGCGCACGTTGTGCTTGATGTGCTCCTCCAGATAATCAAATATCTGCGGTTTGATGATGTACTGCCCAAAGACGGTCAGGTATTCGTCCTCCGGCAGTCCGGGTATGCGCAGGTTGTTGCGGGCGTAATCCGCGGTCGGTTTCTCGGCAAACTCGGTGACGTTCAACAGCCGGTCCTCTGCCAGCCACACCCCCGTCGCGGTGCCAAAGTTCGCGATCTGGGGCTCGGGCGTGCGGCGCAGCCCCAGTACGCTCACCCTGTGTTCGTTGTAGGCCTCGATCAACTGCTGCGCGCACGACTTGTCGCCGTTGGAGCGATATAGATGGTCGCCTAACATCAACAGGAAGGGTTCGTTGCCCACCGCCTCCCGTGCACAATAGACGGCGTGCCCAAAGCCCTCCTGCGCCCCCTGGATGGCGAACGAGATGTGCCGCCCCATCTCCAGGATGCGCTGCGAGTACTCCTGAAAATGGCGGGGCAGTTTGTTATAGTTCTCGATCGAAACCTGGACGTTGAAAAATGAGCGGAACGCTTCCAGGTCTTCTTCCTGCACGATAATGACCACCTTCTCGATCCCGGCCCTGAGCGCCTCCTCGACGATCAGCAGGATGGCGGGCTTGGCGATGCCATCGCGGTCTATGATGGGGAACAGTTCCTTCTTGGTTGCCTTGGTGGCCGGGAACAGCCGCGTGCCGAAGCCGGCCGCCGGAATCACTGCCGTGCGTACTTGCGGCCCGGTGCTCAACGCCAGTTTGAGGCAGGGCATCCCCAGGTCGCGCTCGATGATCTCGACCACGGCCTGCTGGTCGGCCGCGCTGCGGGCCATGAACTGCGCCGTACCATCCCCCTGTGAGCCGACCCCCTTGCCGCCCCAGATGTGAGGCTTGAGCGGTTCATAGTGCAGGACGCGATGCAGCACCGGCGCGGCCAGTTCCTCCGGGCAGACGGGGGTGGCGTACCGGTCGAAGAAAGCCTGTGCCTCGACCATCAAGGTGCCCAGCCGTTCGGCATCCCCTGCCTGCAGCGCCTCGATGGCCTGATGGACGACCCGCTTATTGATCGGCCCCAGCAGTTCCTGCACGCCCCGGTCGCGCTCGTTCTCCGCGAAGGGGTAGGCGCGGTTCAGCCGTGCCAGGATCTCCATCGTGTCCTTCTGGGCCTGCAAGTCCACGATCACAAAGTACATGTCCCTGGAGACTTGCAGTTCGGCCACGTCCAGGCGGTCGCCGTCGAAGGTCATCAAGATGGGGCGGTTGCCGAAAGCGCAGCCCTGGTCCATCCGCCCGCAACGGGAGGGGGTCGTGATCTCCCCCTGGTAGGCCAGTTCCATCTCCCCGCGGGTGGTCATTTTCAGGTCGTAGATGCGGTTGAAGGCCCGGGCCGCCAGCACGCAGATCGCCGCGCTCGACGAAAGCCCCTTCTTCATCGGCAGGTCGGTCTTGTAGTTGTCAATCGCCAGGCCGCGCACGTGGTAGTTGGTCAGGATCTGGTAGGCGACGCCGGCGACGTAACTCCAAAAGCCGCCGCGCTGGGCCTCCTCCAGGAGCGCCTTGGGCTCCATGGGAACCTCGTACGGGCCGCGCCGCTCCCCTGTGGGGGTGGTCGAAGTGAGCACCAGGGCGGTTGGATGGGGTTCGACCTCGGCGTAAATGCCCTGGCCGGTCCCCGTGATCAGCGTGTAGCCGTTCTCTATTTCAGAATTGGTGCGCCGGTGTCCGCCGGCCCAGTCGGAGTGTTCACCAAACAGGCAGATACGTCCAGGAACGAAGATCTTCATGTCGCCTCCTGTGCCAGGTTTGACGTATGTACTTCTTACCCTCACCCCAGCCCTCTCCCTGAGAGGGAGAGGGGGTCTTCACCCTCACCCCAGCCCTCTCACTGAGAGGGAGAGGGAGCGAACGACTATTCCCTCAGCACGAAGTGCTCGATCGCCACGGCCACACCGTCTTCTTTCAGCGGCGGCGCGATCCAGTCGGCGGCGGCTTTAGTCGCCGCACTGCCATTGCCCATCGCCACGCCCACCCCAGCCCAAGCAATCATCTCGGCGTCGTTGTCCTGATCGCCGATGGCCATCACCTGGGCCTGAGAAATGCCCAGATAGGCGGCCAGCCAGCGCAGGGCGTCCACTTTCGAGACCCCGGAGGGATTGCCCTCGACGATGCGGACGTGAGAGCGCGCCACCTCCATCCGCCCGCCGAACCTCTGTTGCAACTCCGCCTTCACGCGCTCCCCTTCCTGCGGTTCGACGAAGACGATCAGTTTGACCGGTTCGTGCTGGTCGAGCACCGAGTCCAGGCCGCTCACCCACACCAGCCGCTCCCCCAGCATATAGTGGTAGAAAGCCTCGTTGTGCCGGCGTTCATCCAGAAAGACCGCGTCGTCAGCGTAGAGGACCAGGTGCCACCCGCGCTGGGCCTGCAACTCCAACACCTCCCGCACGAGCGCCGGGTCCATCGTCGCGCGGTAGAGTGGGGCGTCGGCGTCTGCGGCCTGGATCAAGCCTCCCTGGTAGCAGATCAACGGGGCGGTGAAACCCAGATCGCGGGCAAATGGGATCACAAAGTCGAACATGCGGCCAGTGGCCAGCGTCACCACCACGCCACGGGCCTGGGCGGCAGCGATGGCGCGCCGCACCCTGGGGGAGACGAGCAGGTCGTCGCCCATGAGCGTCCCGTCCATGTCGAGCGCTATCAGCCTGATTTCAGCATGAGGTACACTGTCCGTAGTAACGACTTTAGTCGTTGTCGCGGCAGGAGGAGCGACTAAAGTCGCCACTACGGGCCTGGTAGGCTCGCTCATGTCTGTATCTCGAGGACTCGATCGCGCCCGGCCAGGTCGGGGAGCACGCGCACCGTGGCTTGGGGGAAGAAGGTGCGGGCCAGATTGGCGGCTGCCTCGCCCTGGCCGGCGCCGATCTCGATCAGGAGTGCGCCGCCGGGGCGCCCTTCGGCAAGCTCAGGGCAGGCTCCTTCGGCAACGGCCCCCCGGTCCGCCTCAGGACAGGTTCCTTCGGCAGGCAGAGGCCCGGCCAGCACCGCCGGAGCCTGGGCCAGCAGCCGCCGGACGACGTCCAGCCCATCCGGGCCGCCGTCGAGCGCCAGGCTGGGCTCGTAATCGCGGACCGACGCCGGCAGCGATGCCCGTTCACCCGTGGCAATGTAGGGCGGGTTGGAGACGATCAGGTCTACCGGGCCGGGGCACGGGCTGAGCAGATCGCCGGCCAGCAGCCGCACGCGCTCCGCCACGCCGTGCCGCTCCGCGTTGCGCCGCGCCACGGCCAGTGCCGCTGGCGAGATCTCGGTGGCGTAGATGGTGGCCTCGGGCAGGTGCACGGCCAGCGAGACGGCGATGCACCCCGAACCGGTGCCGACGTCCACCGCGCTCCTGGGTCGGCGTGCCAGCGCCAACTCCACCAGCGTCTCCGTTTCCGGGCGAGGGATCAGCACCTCGGGCGTCACCTCAAACTCCAGCCCGTAGAACTCGAGGCGGCCGGTGAGATAAGGGAGGGGGTAGTCCGCAGCGCGGCGGCGGACGAGCGCCTGATAGCGGTCCAGTTGGGCGGGTGTGAGGGGCCGCTCGGGGTGAGCGATCAACACGGCACGCGAGGTTCCCAGGATGTAAGCCAGAAGCACCTCCGCTTCCATCCGAGGGATGTCCGTGACGAGGGCCAACTCGCTGGCTGCCGAACGCAAAGCCCCCCCCGCAGTGGATGAAGGCTGCCCCACATGCAACGCAAACGACTGACTAGTGCTGACGTGCCCCCACAGAGAAGCGGCTGGTTGATTCTCTCGTGCTGTTCTCACGGCTGACAATTAGCCTGCCGGCTCCTGTGTCGGATATAATTCTTGCCCTAACCACTGTCCAACCTGGATCAAGAAGGCCTCCATGTCATCCAGGTTCTCTCGAGCGTAGAGAAGCACGCGCTGAGGATCGATCTCCCAGTAGCGATGGACCAGCAAGTTGCGGAAGCGAGCCATCCGTATCAGACGACCTGTCAGGCTGCGATCCAGAATGCCAAGGCTCTCCAGACCCTCGAAACAATCCGGGTAACTGGAAGGGGCCTTACGTGCAGTCTTTGCCAGGATGTGGCTGCCAGTGGCTGCTATGGCCTCGATGGCGATGAGCAAGAGGTGCATCACGGTATACAGATTACGTTCATCGGCGAAGAACTCTTCGTCGGATTGGGCCGCGTACTGACGCACCTTGACGATACTCTCCCTTATCTCCCGCGCCCGTTCGCGCACTTGCTCTACATCAATTCCCTGCATCATGACGTCACTTCCTGTAGATACTCCCGGACGTAGTAAGAGAATTCCATATACTGCAACCCTACCTGCTCAATGAGATCGGTCAGGCGCTCGTCGTCTCGGCTAAAGAGTACCTCCCCTCGATAGAGGACGTTGTGCTGAAAGCCGAGAGGCGCTTCAGTAAGCACGTGCACATCCGCAGGTACGTGCAGGGCCAGTGTCAGGTCAACAGAGAGTGTCATCTCATACTCGAAGAGATCTTGCCCTGAGGCCCAGTTTGGATCCACGTAGACGGCAACGTCTACGTCATGATAGGGCAAGGCCTCGTCCAAGAAGGAGCCGTACAGGTAAGCGAAGACGACTTCCTGGTGCGATTCCAGCGCTGTTCTGAGTTGCCTTCGGAGACCTGCGCGCCGTTCCATTATTCGCCTCCCATAACCTCCAGGCGCTCCGCCTGTTCCTGGGCGGCCAGTTGGTCAATGAAGGGGTCGAGGTCGCCGTTCAGCACGGCGGGCAGCCGATAAACGGTCAGGCCGATGCGGTGGTCGGTGATCCGGTTCTGGGGGAAGTTGTAGGTGCGGATCTTTTCGCTGCGCTCCCCGGTACCCACCTGGGCCCGCCGTGTCTGAGCCACTTCATCTTCCTGCTTCTGGCGCTCCTGTTCGTAGAGGCGCGCCCGCAGGACGGTCATCGCCCGCAGCCGGTTCTGAGTCTGGGAGCGCTCGTTCTCGCAGGCCACGACCATGCCGGTCGGCTTGTGGGTGATGCGGACAGCGGTGGCATTTTTCTGCATGTGCTGCCCGCCGGGGCCGGAGGAACCGTAGACCTCGATCTCCAGGTCCTTGGGGTCAATGTGGATCTCGACCTCGTCTACCTCGGGCAGTACCGCCACGGTAGCGGTGGAGGTGTGGATGCGACCGGAGGCCTCGGTGATCGGCACCCGCTGGACGCGATGGGCGCCGCTTTCGAACTTGAAGCGGGAAAAGGCCCCGCGTCCCTTGATGCCAAAGATGACCTCTTTGAAGCCGCCGACGCCGGTGGCATGGGCGCTCAGTAACTCGGTTTTCCACCCCCGGTCCTCGGCGTAACGGGTATACATGCGGTACAGGTCGGCGGCGAACAGGCCGGCCTCGTCGCCACCGGCGCCGGCGCGAACCTCGACGATCACGTCCCGGGCGTCGCGCGGGTCCTGGGGGAGCAGCAACTGCTGTAGCCGGGCCTGCAGGCTGTCGAGTTGCTCCTCCAGGCGTGCGACCTCCGCTCTGGCCAGTTCCCGCAGTTCGGGGTCGGCCTCGTCGGTCAACAGGGTCTTGGTCCCCTCCAGTTCGTTGGCCGCACTCTTGTATTCGCGGTAGAGGCTGACGATTTCCTCCAGGCCGGCCTGCTCCTTGGCGTATTCGGTCACGCGCTCGTAATTCTGCGCCACGGTCGGGTCGGCCATCAGGCGCGTCAGTTCCTCGTATCGCGCTTCGACTTTGTCCAGTTTGTCCAGCATAAAAACGGTATCCCCTCAATTACACAGTAGGGCGGCCTGGGCAGGCCGCCCCCTTCACCTACGTATTATAGCCAAGCAGGACATAACGTCAAGCGCGGTAACTGCGATAGATAGGCTCAGGCCCTCACGTGGTGGACGCCAACACCATCACAGGTATATCACGGGCACCAGGCGCCGAGGCACCAGGCGCCGAGGGTGAATAACATGCGTCGTGGTGTTTCTGCCGGCGGGATCCGTGCACACACCCAGCCATCCCCTTGCTGGCACCAGGCGCCCTTGGCTGCTGTGGCCCAGTGCTCTACTCGAGGGAGTACTTGATCATCGAGTAAGACTTGCTGACACCCGGAGCCTGGCACGAGGAGCGTGCAGGCGTGAGGCAGCGGCGGCACCTGGACCCTCAGAGTGTCTGGCGGGCAAAATTCGAGGATGAAGGAGTAGGTGGCGGACGTCAGCCCATCGTACCAATCGCACGTCACGCGCCCGGGTTTGGGGTAAAGCCGGAAGATCAGGTTCTCGTACCGGTCCATCCGGTTCCCGATCGGGCTGCCCAACTGGGGACTCTCGCCGGTGTTGAGAGGCAAGATGGCTCCCTCCCGCACGAACACCGGAATGACGTCCTGTGGTGCAGCACAGTCAATCCACGTCGCGCCTTCGTAAGCCACCTGGTCCCACAAGCCGAACCACCGCCCCGGCGGAAGATAGACCTGCCTGTGCCGTGCTCCTGCTGCCAGCACCGGCGCCACCAGCAGCACGCGCCCGAAGAAATACTGGTCTCCCAAGTCCCGACAGGCCGGATCGTCCGGGTACTCGAGCCACATCGCCCGCATCAGCGGCAGCCCGGTCTGAGCGCTGTGCCAGGCCTCGCTGTAGATGTAGGGTAACAGGTTCATCCGCACGTTGGCGTAGAAGCGATAGGTCGGGAGCACGTCTGGATCGCCGGTGCGCCCGGCGATGTTCCAGGGCGTCCGGTCGCGGCAGGGCAGCCGGTGTTCGTTGAACTCGCTATGATACTGCATGATCGGGCAAAAGGTCGCCATGGTGGCCGCCCGCAGGTAAAGTTCCGCCGTGGGTATCTCACCACTGAACCCGGCCAGGTCCCATCCCCAGAAGGGGAGGCCCGAGAGGCCAGCGTTCAGCCCGGCCAGGATCGACGCACGGAAAGCCTCCCAGGTGGAACGCTCATCGCCGGCCCAGTGGCACGGATAGGCCTGCGCCCCTGTGAACCCGGCCCGGCTGAAGGTGAGCGCATCACCGTCCCGCTTCTCCTGGGCGAAGCGTTGGTAGGCCCCGACGTACAGGTTCGGATAGAGGTTCCCTAGTTCATCCCCCCGGCGGCCGTCGGCAAAGCGCAGGTCCCGGCCCCACAGGTGTTCTCCTCCATCGGTCTTGAAGCCATCTACCTTCAGTTCCTCCAACAGGTAAGCGCGTTTGCTGAGCCACCACCGGACGGCTGCGAGGTTGGTGAAATCCAGGACCAGGCCGCCGTGGAACCAGAAGGGCCGGATGCGGTAGGGCTGGCCATCGGCTTCCTGCACGCAGTACTGTTTCTCGATCGCGTGTGCTTCGTCCCGGTCGTGTTGCGCGTGAGGTTCCGCGAGTTTCTTCATCACCGGGATCTGCCACAAGAGCACGCGGATGCCCAGGTCGTGAAGTTCCTGGATCATCCCCTGCGGATCAGGCCACCGCCCGCCGGGTGGAAAGGCAAAGTCGCGATAGGCGAGGGGTTCGTCGGCCGGCCTGGGCCTGTATTGGGCGTCGTTCCAGACGTAAAAGGTGCTCTCATCGCTCCAGGCCTCGATCACCAGTACCGAGGCCGGGATGCGGTGCTCGATGGTCTGGCGGACCTGCTCCATCACTCTGGCCTGGCTGTTCCACTCGTTGCCGCTCATCCAGGGCCCAAAAGCCCAGCGTGGTGGCAGGGCTGGCTTGTGCGTCAGGTCTGCCAGGGTGGCGATGGCCTGACGGGGGGTACCGGCGATGACGGTAGATTCCAGCACTCCATCCGGCCCTACTTGCGCGTCGAAAGACCAACGGCCTGTGCGAGAAGCGGCCAGGTCGTACGCCACGTAACGGCTGGTAGCCAGATATAGCCCATAGCCCTGAGAGGAGAGCAAAAAGGGCACTGGAAAACAAGTCCGGCGTCCCTGGTTCCTGTACTGCTCAAAGACCCGCACGTCCAGTTCGTTCCCGCGCTGGTCCAGGGCGTTGTACCGTTCCCCGAAGCCGTAGAAGGCCTCGCCGAGCGGGCTGGCGAAGGCCTGGCGCACCCGCACGGGGCGGCCATCCTCACCCACGAGCCACTCCAGTGGCTCCGTCTCCAGCAGGAGTGGCGTCCCGTCCGCCGTAAATATCTCCAACCGGCACGGCCGGCGGTGAATGGTGACCCGCAGCCTCTCCGTGGCGACGACGATGCTCTCCGCTGTTTCTTCGATGACCCGGTACGCCACTCCGACATGCGGCTGCTGCCCGCCGGGCGACGATCCTGCGGGCACGTCCTGCCCCCCCCGGCAGGGTGCTGCCCCGCTCAGCCGTAGCTGCAGCACGTGAGGGGCAGGGAAGGTGACCGCCACACGAGGCCGCAACGATGCATCGTCGCACGCACACTGGAATTCCAGGCGATCGGAAGCGAGCCGATACTCGGCCACGTCCCCGACGGGGCACCAACCGGCGACGACGAAAGAGAAAGCCTCTGACTGCAATGGCCGGTCATCCTGGCGCGCGCACACGTGGTAGACGACCCGTTGCCCGCGACGAAAGGCTGGGAGCGGGACGCGCCAATGGCTCCTTTCCCCGTCGTCCTCGACCCAACGCCCTTGCGCTGTCCCCCCTTCGTCCGGGCCGGTGGTGGTCCACTCGGCCCACACCACCTCGGCGGCATCGGTTGGCCAGGTCGCCACCCCCAGCGTCACGGGTTGGCCGGCCTCAGGATCGCGGGGGAAACGCTCGGCAGGCCCCTGCTCGTAGGGATGTTCCAGGCCATAAGGGGTGTGGAGCAGGCCACACAAGTAGTGCGTACCAGTCATACTCATCCTTGCCTCGCCACCTCGAGGGCACGCTGGAGGATCAGGTACATCGCGTGGGACCAGAGCAGAGGTTTGGCTACCGGCCCCCAGCGCGCTTCCCATTCGGCGTGACGGTCAGGTGCCAGAAGATGAACGGACACCTGCTCTGGCAGGTACCCGTCGCCGTCGGCCTGGGCCTCGACCCAGTGCAGCAATTCCCGTGCCTGCTCCCACTGCCCCACCTCGGCGTAGTGCCAGCCCAGCCAGGCGGCCAGCAACACCCATTCGCCGCCACCATAGTAGGTGTCGGCCAGGTAGCGATGGACCCCTCCGCCAGGACAATGGAGGTCGGTTTCGATGCGGGCCACCGTCGCCTGCATCACAGGTTCGTCCGGAGCCAGCAGCCGGTACGGCGTCGTCACGCCGATCAGGCTGGCGTCCGCCGCCGCTGCCCACTCAGGATTGGCCGCTGCGCTTGCTCCGCCTGGGCGGATGGATTTGACCAGGTGGCCATCCTGTACGCCGTGCTCCAGCACGAAACGCCGGACCTGTTCGGCGGCCGCCGCACCGTGCGCATGCCTGGGCAAGGCCGGCACCGGTTGGCCGCTGGCCGGCGCCATTGAGTCCGCCGCCTCCAATCCGGCGTAGATGGCGGCCAGGGTGTAGGGGTGGAGGCACTGGGGATGCTCTTCCCAGCAATCGTAATTCGGCAGTGTCCACGAGGCGGAGAGATAACGAACCGTAACCTGGATGCTCTCCGTCACCTCGGCCAGGAAGGCTGTGTCACCGGTGATGGACACGTGCCGGCCCAGCGCCCACAACCAGGTACCGTACCCATCGAGTTGAAAGTTCCACCACTCGCTGGTCGCCTCGTCGCCGTCCAGGGTGTACCGGGTGTGAAGGGTTTCGCCACCGTCCGGCGGGTGGCCTTTTTCCAACCTGTCCAGCACCCGGTCCACCTTCCAGGCGTAACGTCGAATCGTTCGATCTACCCACCGAAAGAACGCCCTGGCGCTGCCGTGCTCGCCCACGCAATCCATGGCGTGGGCGATGAAACTGCCATCCCGCAGCCAGCAGTAGCCATACGAGGGAAAGTTGGGCGAAGCGACGTAGGCACCGGAGCCGGCCTGGTTTTGCAGGATTACCTCCACGCTTCGGCGATAGAGATTCATCACGTGCTCCTACTGCTCCTGGTTTCTGGCACCGGGGGCGATAAGGGCAAGGGGCAACCTGCGCCGCGTTGCCCCTTGCCTCAACCTCACGTGCCCCTCTTACTTGATCAATTCCTCGATCTGTGCCTTAGCCTGGTCCAGTGCCTCCTGCGGCGTCAGTTGTCCTAACTTGACCTGCTCCAGGAGTTGGTTGACGATGTCCTGCATCTCGTTCTGGCGCTCGATCACCGGCGGCACGATGGCGTATTCCAGGGATTGGAAGACGGCGGCGCGGTTGGCGGGCGGGGTCAGGCTCAGATAGTCCTCAAAGTAGGCTGGATTGTTGAGGGCCGGCAGTTCCCACCCGGATTTCACGCGGATTTGCGCTATCTCGGGGCTGCTGGTGAAGAGCTTGGCCCACTCCCAGGCCTCCTGAGGATGCCTGGTGGCAGCAAAGACCGACACGGCGTTGGCGAAGAAATGGGTGGCGTGTTCCTGGAGGCCAGGCTCGACCTGGATGTCCCACGTGAAGGGCGCGTCCTGGAAAGCGGCGAACATCCAGATACCGGTGACGTCCATGGCGATCTGGTTGGCCTTGAACATGTCGCCGTCCGCCACGCCCCCCATGTCGGCGTCGCTGGGCATGACCTTGTCTGTAGCGACGAAACTGACCATCGTCTGCAGTGCCTCCACGCATGCGGGGGTGTTGATCGTCACTGCGGTCTGGTCTTCGTTGAAGAAACGGCAGCCATTCTGGGCGGCCTTTTTGTAAAACTCCCAGAACTGGATGGGGGAGTACAGGCCCCAGACCCCGGCTTCGGCGTCCGTCAGCCCCTTGGCAGCCTCCGCGGCGTCGCTCCAGGTCCAGTCCGTGGCCGGATAGGCCAGCCCGGCCTGGTCGAACAGGTCCTTGTTATAGAACAGGACCACCGTGGAGAACGTCTCCGGCAGGCCGAGTTGCATGCCGTTGTAGTTGAATGCGCCGTAGGCCCGCGGGTAAAAGATTCCCACGTCGAACGCCCCATCGGCCTGGGCCAGGGGGTCCAGGTTCAGTAGCACTCCCTTGGCGGCGAAACTGACAAAGTTCTCATAGTTCAGTTCAAAGACGTCCGGCGCCGTCCCACCGGCGATGAGGGTCTGTAACTTGGTGAAGTAGTCGTCCCAGGCCGCGGTTTCCACCTTGATCTTGACGTTGGGGTGCGCCTGCTCAAAGATCTGGACCATCGCGTCCAGGTCCTCCAGGTGGTCCGGAGCAGCGGAGAAGGTAAAGTAGGTGATGGTCACCGGCTCTGGCGGCGCGGCAGGCTCCGGCGTCGCGGTCACAACTACCTCTTTCTCTACCTGTACCTCCACCGTCCGTTCCACGACGACCGGTGTCGGGGTAGCGGCCGGCGCACAGGCTGCCAGGGCCAGGGCCAGCAGGGTCACGAGAGATACGCACACATGCTTTTTCATCGCTTCCTCCTCTTGTTGATTGGCTTGGCAATTCGCAGGTTTACGATCGTGAACGTCAGGACCTCGTCGCTGCCATTCAGCACCCCCTTTCCCTCCAGGCTGGGTCACCCCTTGAGGCCACTCAGGGCGACCCCCTTCACGAAATACTGCTGCGCCAGTAGATATACGACTAGCATAGGCAGGACGGTGATCACGGTACCCGCCATGACCAGGTTCCACTGGGTGAGCCAGCGCCCGTGCAGCGTGGCCAGGCCCACGGGTAGGGTCATCAACGTTTCGTCCCGCACGACGAACAGAGGCCACAAGAAGGCGTTCCAGGACCCCATGAACGAGAATACCCCCAGCGTAGCCAGCGCCGCCTTGCTCTCAGGCAAGATGATGCGCCAGTAGACGGTCCAGCGCGACGCGCCGTCCATGTAGGCGGCCTCTTCGAACTCTCGCGGGATGGTCAGGAAGAACTGCCGCAGCAAGAACGTGCCAAAGGCGCTGAACACGCCGGGCAGGATCAGCCCCTGGTAGGTGTTGATCCACCCCAGGTAGCGCATCAGGATGAAGAGCGGCGTGATGGTCACCTGAAATGGGATCATCAGCGTGGCCAGGTAGATCAGGAACAGCGCGTTTCTGCCCCTGAAATTCATGCGGGCAAAGGCATAGGCGGCCATTGAGCAGGTCAGGAGTTGTCCGCCCGTGGTCAGCGTGGCCACCAGCAGGCTGTTGGCGAACATGCGCTCGATGGGAAACAACTCGGCCAGCCGCACGTAACTCGCCAGCGTCAGGGGCCGGGGAAAGAACTGCGGCGGCGTGGCCAGCACGTATTGGTCAGCCTTGAGAGACGTGGACAGCATCCACAGGAAAGGCACGATCATGGTCAGCGCGCTGGCGACCAGCACGGCGTACAAGCACCCCTGCCGGAGGAGGTGAACCAACCCGGCCGCAGGTCGTGCTCTGATTCCGGTCAGCCTGGTAGGGGCTCTGAGGGCCTGTTCAGTCATACGTCACCCATTGCTTCTGCAAGCGCGTCTGGAAGACCGTGGCGGCAAAGACCAGCAAGAAGAGGACCCAGGACAGGGCGGCCGCATAGCCCATGCGGCTGTATTCGAAGGCATTCTTGACGATCTGCGCGACCAGGACGTTGGTCGCACCGGCCGGCCCCCCGCCGGTCATGATCCACACCTGGTCGAAGACCTGGAAGGAGTTGATGAGCGAGATAATCAGGGCGAAGAAACTGGTCGGCGAGAGCAAGGGCAGCGTGATGGTTCGGAAGCGTTGCCAGTCACTCGCCCCGTCAATGGCTGCCGCGTCCTGATATTCTACCGGGACCCCTTGCAGGCCGGCCAGGAACATCACCATGACGAAGCCGATGTCCTTCCACACGCTGGTCATGATGATGGCGGGCATGGCCCACGTGGGATCGAACAGCCAGGCCGGCCCGTGAATCCCCACCAGCCCTAACAGGTAGTTGACCAGGCCGAATTTGGGGTTAAAGATCCATTTCCACAGCAGGGCGACGGCCACCCAGGCCGATACCACAGGGGTAAAAAAGGCGGCGCGGAAGAAGACCACGCCTTTGAGTTTCTGGTTCAGCACCATGGCCACGCCCAGGGCAGTGACCATGACCAGGGGAATGTATCCGGCGATGAAGTAGAGGGTGTGACCCAGCGCGGCCCAGAAATTCCGGTCGTAGACTAGGCGCTGAAAATTGCCCAGGCCGATGAAGCGCGGGGGCGTGAGCAGGTCCCATTCGTAAAAGGTCAGGCCGAACGAGGAAAGGATCGGAACGACGCTAAAGACGACCAGGCCGACCAGGCTTGGCAGGACGAACACCAGTACCCAGGCCAGTTTTGCCAGTCCTCTTTCTCCAACCATGCGCGCCTCTCCCAACGCGACCGCCCCGCTTCAACGAGGCTGGTTTCTGGTACGAAATGCAACCGGAGGACCGGCTTTAGCCGGGAGACCCCCGCTGAAGCGGGGTGTCCGTCGCATTTTGCACCGTAAACGAGGCTAAGGGACACTTTGTTCGGTGACTAAACAAACTCTTGCCAAAAAAAGAGAATCGGTCAACACGGGGACGCCGGATGGGCTGGCATCGTCACGCTGACGGGCGACTTGTATATCTCTTCCAACACCAGGCTGGCCGCACCCCAGGCCCACGCCTCGTCGCCCCACTCCTGGATGACGATCTCGGTGTCCTCCACCAGCCCGTCGAATGCGTAGCGGGCCACCGCCTCCCGCATGGGCCCAAACAGCACATCGCCCGCCCGCACCCCCTCCCCGCTAACGATGATCAGGGCCGGGTTGAAGATGTTGACGAGGTTGGCCACTCCTGTCCCCAGCATCCATCCAGCCTGGGTGAAGAGTTCACGCAAGGTCGAGTTTCCCGCTTGAGCCAGTTCCGTGACCCGCTCCACCGTCAGCTCACCCGGGTCCAGACTGCCCAACCTGCCTTGGGCGGCCGCCACCTGCGCCACGCGTACCAGGGCCGGGTCAGCCACGTAGGCCTCCAGGCAGCCGTGCCGGCCGCAACTGCACAACGGGCCGCCCGGATCCATCACCGTGTGGCCGAACTCGCCCCCGCCCCCGCGCGTGCCCCGGTAGAACTGGCCGTTGACGACGATGCCGAGGCCGACGCCTCGTCCCACGGTGATGACCAGGAAATCGTCCACCCCCTGCCCGGCGCCAAACCACTTTTCGGCCATGGCCAGCGTATTGACGTCGTTGTCAATGCACACCGGGATGCCGATCCGCTCTTCTACCAGTTGCTTTAGCGGCACGTCGCGCCAGCCGAGAATGGGCGAAAAGCGACACAGCCCGCGCTCGGCGTCAATCACGCCGGCCAGGCCGATCCCCACCCCGGTGACCCGTTCTTGCGCTACGGACGCTTTAGCGATCACCTGGTCCACCGCCCCCGCCAACGCCGTCACGGCCTGTTCGACGAGCGCAGTCCCCGTCACGGGGACGGTCAACGTACACAGGATGTTGGCCTCGATGTCGGTGATGGCGGCACTGATCTGGCGCTCGGCCAACTTGAGCCCGACCACGTAGGCCGCGTCGTGGCTCAGGGCCAGCAGGATGGGCGGGCGGCCGCCGGTCGAGTCTCCCGCCGCTTTCTCGTGGATGAGTCCATCGGCGATCAGGTCGGCCGTGATCTCGGAGACGGTGGCCGGGCTGAGGCCGGAAAGCCGGGCGATCTCGGTGCGGGAAATGGGCGCCTCGGCCTTGACCAGGTTGAGGACGGTCGAGCGATTGATGGCGCGGATCAGTTGGCGGTCGGCAGTCCAGAAACGGGACATGGATTAGCCTACTTTATTCGTTAACCGAAATAACTATGAGACATTATACACCAAAATCTGCCGCCTGTCAAGAGGTGTTTTTTTCCCCCCCCACCGTCTACTGCGGCCGCTCGTTCAGCGTCACCTGGACTGTGCGCTCCTGCCCCTCCCGGATGATGGTCACTTCCGCCGTGTCGCCCACCTGCGTCTGCGTCTCCAGGTAGACGGTGAACGCCTGCAGATCGGCGACGGGCTGGCCGTTGATGGCGGTGATGATGTCCCCATCCAGCGGAAGGCGCACGTTGCCCAGTTGCACGAGCCGGTCGCCGCCTTGCAGGCCGCCCCGCTGAGCGGGACCATCCGGCACCACCTCGATCACCAGCAATCCTTCTTCGACCGGCACGTCCATGCCGGCCTGGCGGAAGACCTCCGCCCGGTCCGGCGTCAGGTCGAGCGCCTGGATGTCCATCCAGGGGTGCGGGTAGCGGCCCCGGGCGATCAACTGGGGCACCACGCGCCGCACCGTGTTGGACGGCACGGCGAAGCCGATGCCGGCCGAAGCGCCGCTGGGGCTGATGATCTGCGAGTTTACCCCGATCACCTGCCCGCGCAGGTCCAGGAGCGGCCCGCCCGAGTTGCCTGGGTTGATGGCAGCGTCGGTCTGGATGGCCTCGCCGATGAAGCGGCCGTCGGGGCTCTCGATGATGCGCCCCAGCGCACTGATCACCCCCACCGTCAGCGTGCTCTCCTGGCCGAAGGGGTTGCCGATGGCGACGACGAACTGCCCCACGTGCAGCACATCCGAATCGCCTACGGCGACCGGCTGCGGCAGGTCCGCCGCCTCGATGCGGATCACGGCCAGGTCGTTCGAGGGGTCCACGCCGACGATCGTGGCCGGGTAGGTCGTCCCATCGGCCAGCGTCACCGACAGTTCTTCCGCATTCTCCACCACGTGAAAGTTGGTCACAATGTGCCCTTGCACGTCGTAGACGAAGCCGGAGCCGCTCCCCTCCTGGGGCACCGAGTTGAAGAAAAAGTCGTAGGCGTAACTGCGGTTGGTAATGTTGACCACGGCCGGGCCGGCCAGGTCGTAGACCGCCTCCACCTGGCCCTCCAGCGCGTTCGCCGGCTCATCCGGCGCCACGGGCACCTGCAACTGGGCCAGCGTGGGGGTCGGTGGAACGGTGGGCGCCGGTGTGGCAGCAGGAGGGGACGCTGCGCCGGTAAAACTGCACCCCAGCGTCGCGCCCACCAACACTACAATCGCAATCAAAACAGGTATCCAGGATTTCTTCATGTCGCATCTCCAAGATTTCTTGTCGCTCCCTCTCCCTGCCAGGGAGAGGGTTGGGGTGGGGGTGAGTCCCACCCTCCCCCTGCCCCTCCCTGAGAGGGAAGGGTGAGCACTGCGCTCCCTCTCCCTGCCAGGGAGAGGGTTGGGGTGAGGGTGAATCC
>Ga0307377_10000187_pt1 | contig 85418 bp, 114 predicted proteins | sample TR3MG_FD_202535 | JGI IMG/M metagenome (GOLD analysis project Ga0307377, IMG submission 202535) | Soil microbial communities from Risofladan, Vaasa, Finland - TR-3 | ecosystem: Environmental > Terrestrial > Soil > Coastal area > Acid sulfate soil | place: Finland: Risofladan, Vaasa | collected...
GCGTAATAAGGTGTCTGAAGAGGAGAGATTTATCCTGTTCTTCCCCTGATTCTTGATACTTTAAAGATAGGAATGTAGCTCCCTGAGGTCTTGGTTTTCTGATCATGATTGGTATTTTTTATTTATTTTATGAGTGGTGGTCTAGTAAAAGCAATGCTGGGAATTTAACTATAGAGATACTAAAAAGGTATAACTATTTGGTAGTTAGATAGTTATGCTAGCAATTATAAGTAATTAGCACTAGAATATATTAGGTAAGAAATGCAGTAATACTAGCTATTTTCTGAAATTCCCCTCGTTTTTAGCTTTTAAACGATATTTTGAACTACATGTATTAATCCGTCTTTGAAGATTATGTAACTTTATCCTTTTCTTTTTCTGTTTTATACTGTAGTTCTTAACTCCCTCAATCCCCTTACTTTCCAATGAATAGAAGTGAGTTTTACATTTCTCTAACATCTCCAAATCATGGCCAGGTTTCTCTATCCTAAACTCTTTAGTTATACCAACTTCTTCTAAAATGTCTTCCTGAAAAGATATCTTATCATATTTAAAATACACAAATCTCACATAATAACCATGTCCTAAAGTTAATATTTGTTGTATAGATAACCCTTCAAATTTTCCTAGATCAAAGACTGATTTCCTAGCCATTGTCCTTAATCTGATAATATCCATGATTAGAATCTTTTAGAGGTTAAACGTCTTGGTGGTAGAGTATAATTCTTCTGTTTTTTACGGATAGCATAAAGGATTCTAAGAGCAGATTTAATCTCATTTCTCTCACGGATATCTAGTGGGTTATTGTTTTTAGGTTTCTTTAACGCTGCTTCTAGTTCCTTAATTCTGGTAACTACCTTGTCAGGTTTACTATTAACTGTTAAAGATTTTGGTTCTTTTGTTTTCATGGTTTATCTGTTTTAGTGATTAGTCGGATTAACCATAACGGTACCCAAGCTTTATATTGAGGTTGTGGCAAATGATACCCCACATCCATTTTAGTATGGAAAAAGGCAAAAGTATTATCTAAATGTTTTACCGCTCCTTGTACAGTATCAAAGGATTCTTTTGTTCTGACAAAATAAGATTTTTTCATGATTTCTAGATTACAGATAATAATAGATTCCTGTCTTGCATTAATTCTTCGATTTCTGATTCGATTTCGTTTCTTTTAAAATCTCCTGCAGCCATTCGTTTGTAATCATTAAGCAAACCCTTAAGACTAATGATCCTTTCGTTAAGGTCATTAATCTCTTTTTTAACTGAGTAATCAACTATAATTTTATTCATAATTAAAATAATGAGTCGTAACGAGCAATATCTGAATTATAATATTCAAGGATTTGGTCATCGATTTCCTTAAAAGCAATTTTACTTTTGTCCTTTGGCAAAGATTCTAAGAATTTAACAGCATTGTTAAATTTAATTTGCCAAGGCTTTACATAGTCAATTTGTGGTGGTAATGTATTAAAGATAACAATATCTTTAATCGCTTCCTTTATACAATCGCAAGGAGTTTGGTTAATAATCCCTTCTCCATGGCATTTCGAGCAATTTCTGTTTATTTCCATGATCGTTAATTATAATGGTTAAAGCTCCTGTTATCTGAAAATATCCCCACTAATTCTGTAGGTTCAAATGTTTTAACTTGTTCAATCCATGAAGCCCAAAGGTCTGCATGTTCAGGATTTTTCCAGTTAAAAATTTTCCGTAAATGATTATAGGCAAGAAATGATTGCCATGAATCGACCCTATTAATAGGTCCGTCAGGTAATTTTAAATGTAACATAGTTCTGATTTTTTAAGAATAAAGACAGATAAAAACTACCATAATTACCAAAATTAAAACCCATAATGTTGATTCTGAAATTTGGATTGATTTCTGTGGTTTCATAATTCCAATCTTTAAAGATAATAGCAGGTAATAGATACTACTACTACCAAGATTATGAATATGATCCATAATCTTGATTCTGAAACTTGAATTTGATTCTGTGTTTTCATGATTCTGATTTTTTAGTGATTATTGTGGTGGATTTTATTAATTCATCAAGTTTGTTCTTTATCAGTGCATGGAGAAAAATTTTGACTGGGTGCTGGGATATCGGAATTATGTTTTCATAATTGCATTTATGTTTGAATAATCTGTGGATATCCCGTTTTACCCAAGGATTGATTCCCAATTGATGCAATATTTTATTTAGCCTTCTTTCTTGTTTTTGCATAAGGTATTTTTCCCAGTGGTGGATTCCTTTATCGGCGGTGGATACTTTAATCGAGGGCATAGTCTGAGTTTTTAAATTTGCATATATAATTAATAATATAAATATAATAAATATAGTAACCTGATTTTTCCATCCGGATATTTTTTATTACCAAAAATAATTAATTAATAAAATAACCCCCTCCCACCACAGAAGGGGTTATTCACCCACATAGCTCGAACACTACACCATGAAACTTATATCTTGCAAGTAATATCAAAAGGTATATTCAAAGAGCAAGTTTTATTAAATTCTAGCAACTTTTAACATATCAATAATGAACTAGTTCTTTTGCATTTCAAATGCACTAGAACTATTCATGGGAATAAGTACTTAATAGATAATCTATATCATAATTCATTAAAATCATGAGTTACAGTTTCAATAGAAGGGCAAAAATCAAATTCATATATCTCACTAGTTTCTTCTATACATTCACATATCCCATTTTCAATATCTGCTGTATTAAGATTACCACAGAAAATTACATTATCTAATTTTAGAGCTTCTATTGAAAGGAATAATATATTTCCATTCCTTTCATCCGACGTATATCCGATTTCATCCAAACAATTAGCCAATATAATGGCTTCTGTATTTGTTTTACAAGTGATTTTAAAAGCTGGTGTTTTCATTGTGAGTGGGTTTGTTTATAATAATTTTCAAAAGAAATCTTACCTCTTACATAAGCACTCATCGCACTATTAATAGGTCTCTTATTACGATTATATTTTTTAGCACCTTTAGTTCTACCTGAACCTTCTTTCTTTGCAGCCATTATTAAACTATTTATTAATTAGTGAAAATGCCCACAAATTGTTTTCAGTAAGATGACAATAACTATACAATCCATATTTTCAATGGGATTGATATTCTTTTATCATCTCTAACCCAAGTAGTTATTTTGCCGTAAACTTTCCACCTACGTGGAGTTCCATCAGCATTTTTTGCATTCATTTCATAAAGAATGTCACCATGCTTGAGTTGTTTTGCTTCTTCAATTGTTATTGGTTTCATATCAAGTATGTATTTGCCATCCATTTGTTGGCTCCAAACAAACTGAAAATGTTGGGGCACCTCCATCCCCACCTCGATCATGAATTCCGTGAAATATTATTCCACCATTTCCTTTGAACAATCCCGTAAGTTCGTCATGTCTAGAAAAATAAAATGAATAAGGAGCAAAATCAATTGAAATATATGTTTGAATAGGTCTCCCATCTATTTTATATGTCTCTTCTGTTTTTTTCAGACGATTTAAACAGTTTTGAAGACTATTATCCTTAATTTCCTTTGCAAATTTAAGGGCTTCATCAAGTTTACCTTCTGTAAGATCTTTCATTACTTATTATTTTAAATATTTATCCCCACCATAAATCATAGCTCTCAAATACAATCTTACATCATTAGCAATTTGAGCTTTAGTAATTTCTTTAGCTAATTGTTTTCTTAACTCAGGATCAGCAATTCCACTTTCAGCTCTTTCCCGATATCTTAAAACTCTATCTCCAAGAGTTTTTAAATTACCTATTTCCATAGTTTTAAGTGTAAAAAGGGAGCCACCACCCGCTCCCTAATTAATCCAAGTTATGAAAACAACCGGACCCTTTGTGGTGAAGGGCTTTAGTCCTTAGCAAAGATTCTCCTGCAAGTAAGTTGCTAATTCAATTTTGAGAACCCTACGTTCTTCTCCTTTCAGAGTAGCAATTTTTCTTTCCATCGTTCTGATGGTATTCCTGACTTTCTGACGGAAAGATTTCCTTTTGAGAACTTCTTTGCAATCTCTTGGGTACTTATATTTAAGAACCCTGTGCATGATTACTTTTTGAACTGTAACCGTTTTGTTGGCTTGATCCAAACTCCCCTTTGTAGTAGGTTTTGTAACCTTCTTAATGGTAGTTTTGGCTTCTTCTCTCTTTTTTGTCATAGCCTTTGAATTTGAGTTGCATTATTAAATTTATAATATAAATATAATAAATATAATGACCCCAATTAACAGAACCTGAAAGTTTTTTTACCCTTTTAGTTTAAAGCTGCAGTTCCATTTCCTTTACTTCCTATTCCCTTATTAATTGCCATACTCCTACCATCACGATATCCAAGAGATTCCCCAACTTGTGCACTTAATATTGTCCTAGCCCTTCCATTTTTTAAATTTGGAAAAAAGTGAGTTACTGCATCATATAATTTGATATCATTAGCTAATACTAAGGCGTTAATTTGCTTTGATTCCCCCATAGCTCGAACTTTAGCTTCTTTTAACTGAATATCAATTCCATGGCAAGCACCCATAAGATAAGCTCTCCTAAAAGCATTTCGTTTTTCACCATAATATTTACCTTCACTATCCCAAGCTTTTATTTCAAGTCTTCTTAACCTATTATCTAATTGATCTGCCAGAAATTTAACTACTATAACATTATCCTTAGTACCAATTAAATTCACATACATATTAAACTTATTATTAGTATCGCGAAATCTACTAAAGATAACATCACAAAGATTATGTTTAGCAAGAACATCATATAATCTATAAATCCATTTACCCTCATTCTTCTTAGCATAAACATCTCTATAAATCGCTCTTCCTATTTTTTGTTCCCTATCTGGATCATAAGCAGAAATATCTGCCATTTCCAAATTGTACTTTAAAAGTAAGGTTTGAACTTTCTCTGCAGCATTAGCAGCTTCTTTAAGAGACCCAATTACTTCAGCCCCCTTTTGAAGGCTAAGGAGTTTTTGAACCTTCTCAATAATTGATTTTGTTTGTTCTGTCATAGTTTAATCTTTATCATTTTCAAGATCATATTCTTCACCCCAATATGTATCCTCCAAATAATTAGGTATCTTTTTTTCTAGATATCTTTGTAGTTCCTTTTCCGTTACTCCTCGTTTTTTATTACCATTAGCTCGAGGTTGTTGAAATACATAAACCCATGTTTCAGAATCAAAATCATAAAACATGGGTTGCCCTGGATCAGGACTTGGTGGAATTTGTGTTGAAGTACTCGGAATTGGGTTTTTATTATAAGTTAAACCAATCCAAAGTCCTAACAGTAAACTTATAATTACACCAATCAATATTTTTAAACCTATCCCTACTTTCTTCATAATCAATACTTCAATAGGTATCCTAATACTTCTTGATCCATTTCATCTTTCTTGCTTTCTTTAGCTTTTAATTCCTCATTATGATTTAATTGGTAATTGAAAGCATTATATACTAACCAATCATTGGGTTTTATCCCAGGCATCTGAATAAGTTCTTTTTCCATTCTCTCTACCACATCCTCCTGAAGAGATATGGGAAACATGGTTTCTTCTACTACTTCCTCTATTCTCATCATCCAATCGGAAACTGGTTGATCTTGGAGTTCCCTATAAGTTTCTGATATCTCAGATGATTCAGCAAGAAATTCAGAAGTCATTCCTAAAACAGCTTCAAACGAAGTTTCTTTTCCCAATTTAGGAGTGTGCATTGAAACTATTTCTTTGGTATCCCCAACAGAAACTGTTAATCCATTTGAACAAATTTGACGAAAAAATCCCATTTGAAAATGGTAACGAATTGACCCATCATAGGAATTAATTACCGTAATTCTAGGGAATATTGCATCTTTAGGATTAATAATTAATGTTTTATCTCTTAATATAAAATCAATAAAAAATCGAGCCCATCTCTGAACCCTTATTTTTTTATCAACCTTAAAGAATCGAGATATTTCTTGTTCAAATGCAGGAACAATTACCGCATTTGGAACAAGGTAATAAAGGTCAGAGCAGTATTGCACTACTCTTTTAATCCCATCAGGTTTAGTAACCACAATAGCATGGCTTAACCCAGAAGGATGTTCAAATCCAGGAGATACTTCCTCGATAGGAACTTTCACTACAGGAAAGAAAATGTCTGTCATAGTTTTTGATTTGATTTAATTAATTAATAATATAAATATAATTAAAAAATAAACACAAAGCAAACTTTTAAGGTACAATCTTAACAATCGAGGTAAAAATTCTTTTAAGTATTTAGGTATAAATAGATCTATAAATAGACCTATTCAGCACTTTGTATTGGATCGACTTTTTTATAATTAATTCGTGGATTTTTTCTAATCTTTTCCGCAAAATATTTACCTTTACTTTTAGCCTTAATCAAAAGATTCCAACCGGTTATTGTAATAGGCCAATATTGATATATACCGCCATTAGTAAATTTTATCTCAAGTGTCTGAGAATCATAGTTGTAACCTATTTCAGAAATATTACTTGACCCCTCAATTTTTTGCCTATCCATAACTTTATTGTTTATTATATAATTCATTTGAAAAATCCCAGATATATAATTTGTTCCATAAATTATAATAAGCTTTAGGATATCTATCCTGCCACTTATGAGCAAAATTGAAAAGAATGTATCTAAAGATTATCATATCTAATTCATCAAAAGTAAAAAGTCTTTCTGGTTCTTTTTCTATTTCTCTGAACTTTTTAATAGTTTTTATTAATTCGATATCAAAATCCTTTCTGTCCAATCCCAATTCCATAAGTATATCTTCATATCTGTCTCCATCCACATCACTTCCCAAATCTACTTGGATTAAAATATCTTCCAAAGATTTAAATTGGATAGAACAAATTTCCCTTATGATAATTTTCTGAGCATCAGTTAATAACATATTTTTAAATTATAATACATTTTCCAAATTAAAAATTAAAATATCCCCCTATATTAACATAGAGGGATATTTTATCAACCAGGATCGTTAGTCCTCTTCTTCCTCCTCGGATGCAGTTTTCTTTACTACTTTCTTTTTAGTAGATTTCTCAGCTTTCGGATTTTTTTCCTCGGTCCCTTTCTTTGCCTCCCGACGCATTTTGGCACGATACTTTTTCTTGTCTTTGTCGGTTATGCAATCTGCAGGATACACATACTTGGTAGTACGTTCCTTATGAGGCTTGAGTTCCTTAGCATTTTCTTTTGCTGTTTCAAAAGCTTCACGGGCTTTTTCAATAGCAACTTCTTTCTTTTCCAAAGATGCCTGAAGTTTTGGATCTTCAATCGGTTTGTTTCTTTTTACCTTGTTTTCCCTTTTAAATTCTCTGAGATCTTCTTTCAGAGCGGCAAGGTTTTCTTTAGCAGCATCTAACTGCAGAAGAGCTTCTTCGTAACTTTTTGGTTTTGACATAGCATTAAAATTTAATTAAATTAAAGAACTGAATTTATATGGAATAGTAGATTTCTCTACTAATCATTTCAATTTAACTAGTTGTTATAATTATACCCGGTCTGATAAAAGTAATAGAATAATGTATAACATTTTTTACATGTAATTTTACTAATGCAGATGCTTCTGTTTCTGTTATATTAATAAAATACAAATTAAATCTCTCTTGAACCAAGATTCTGGGATTCCTTATATGTGGTCTGGATCTTTTTCCTTGTACATGACAAATGTTCCCAAGCGTCCCGATTTCCTTAGCTTTTCTTTTAAGACCATCAAGTTTATTTATCAATTGTAATTTCCTTTTTTGATAAATTTCCCCTTTAATCTGTTCAACATATTCCGAGTCCAAAGTTATTAATTCTTGTTGAACTATTTCATACTGTTGTACAATTTCAAAATACTTCATAATAGCATTCTTTTATGGCAAAATTTAGTACTAATAGCATGGTAATATTCATGAACATCAGTATTATAGTTCTTATAATCTAATTTAAATTGTTCTTTAATTACATTCTCTAACCAAAGAGTATATCCTAAATCAGGTACTAGTATTTTCTTTATAAAACTATATATTGTATCTCTTTGAATTTCAAGTAATTGACTAGCATAAGCTTTAACTTCTATATAATTTTGCCCTTTCGGCAACTTCTCTAAATCTATTTCATAAGAACATGAATTATTCCATTTATTTTTGATATGGGTTTCGTATGTAAAATGTCCCTTGAAAAAATAATTAGCAATATACATCCATAATTCCATATTTTCCTGTACCCCTATTACCCATAATCCCTTATAAATATCAAAAGGATCCTGAGTTATGAGATTTCTCCACATAAGTTTAACTTTACAAAGTTTTGCAAATATAAATAATATATTATAATAATCCTCTCTTAAAGGCCTATCATAAGGCAATATCCATAGAGAATATTTGATTTCTGTTTTTGATGATAATTTCTTATAACTATTCTTATAAAATATCTTTACTGACTGGATAAATTTATGAGTAAATTTATCGTCATAACATTCAGTGGGTTGAAAAAATTTAGTATATTTATTTAAATTTTTCATATAATGCAAATATAATATAAATAGTAACCCGATAAAGGGAATCCAGAAAATATTTATATCTGTATTGTCTCCAGATTATCCTGATTATCCTCTTTTCGTTTAGATTGCTCTTCCCTGATTTTATCAATTAGGATACTTAATTCACTGTTGTTTAAATCAGTAACCAGAGCAAGAATCTGATTTATCTTGCCCTGGTCAAACTTAAAACCAGAATCTGCTTTTATTGACATGAGATTACTTTTTAATCACTTTCGGAGCTGTTATATCAATTTCTTTAGCGACAGCTCGACGGAATTTTTCTTCCTCATCTTCATCATAATCATTTGGATCCGTATCCAAATCATTTTCGTCACAAAGATCAGATAATTCCTCAAAATCCATTTCAAGAAGATCCTCCCAGGTATACTTATCATCTTTCTCTTCTCCCGATTCTTTTTTCTCAGACTCCTTCTCTTCTTTAGGAATTTCTACTTCAATTTCTTCAGCAACATCCTTTCTGAATTCCATTACCTCATCCTTATCCTCTTTATCATAATCCTTTGGATCAGTATCCAAATCATTATCATCACAGAGTACCTTTAAATCCTTATACTCCATTTCAAGAAGATCTTTCCAAGTATAATTCTCTTCACTTGAATCCAAAGGCAATTCTGATTGAGAAGCTTCCTTTTCAGATTTAGGATTCTTTGCCTTGGATTTAATTTTTGATTCTGCAAGTTCATCCAATTTCATGAACTCCTTTAAATCTTCATCAAGCCCATCAGGAGTAATAATCTTCATAAAGGCCATATCACCATCATCGAATTTGGCAAGAATATAATTCTCCCCTAATTCAAGCGTTCTAACAATTGTTTTTCCTTCCATTTGTCTTTAATTTTATAGTTCAAAATCGATTTTAAAATCTTTGTTTTGAGGTAATGCTGCTATAACTTTAGATTTAAAATGTTGATAACCATCAGGTTTACCAGTTAATTTTAACATAATAGCCAAAGCTAATTGTGCAGGACCCGATCCTCCATATCCCCAATTAAACCCATCTGGAGAATGATTATGATATTTCTGACTTGGTTTTGGGTCGAGAATTAAACCATCAAGTGAAACACTTCTTGTTTCTGCATCCCCAGCTAATGTATGTTTCATAATTCATGTAATATATTATATAATAGTACCTATGTAGTAAGGCTATTTTTCTCTTTTCTAGTCCATTTATTAAGTAACCCTATGGGCCTTTGTAAAACCCGGTATACCCATTCCAGTCTGAAAATCAAATACATTATGATCATATAATTTACTATCTCTTCCAGCAAACCAGCATACTTCTGGATGGGCTAAAGTTGGTTTTATACGTATAGATTCAATATAATTATCACCCTCATTAAACCCTATTTCAGATTTTTCCAAAAATCCTCTTGCTTTAAACTCTTTTATAACCTTATCTTCATCTATTGGGTTAGCTCGAAGGACATCACAATGCTTTTTAATCCTATGTTTCCATTTTTCATAAATAAACATAGCTACCTGAGCAGTATCATATAATCCCAGATCATAATATTCTTTTAAAACCCTAACTATATTACAGATATGTCGGATATCTCTAGGCCAATCATAATGCTTTTCAAATTCATGTAACCCTTCTACAGGTTCTGAAAAAGCCCAGTGATTATCTCTATAATATTTTAACCTTGTAATAAATAATACTGGTTGATCATTCAATATCTCCCAAACAGCAGTTTCAGTAACTTTCGGTAATCTTTTTAATTGTTTCATTTTTTTTCGTTCTGTATTTCTATAAATCTGTCTTTGATGTTGGGTCTTATATTTAGATGGATAATTATATTTAGCTGTATGATGTTTATGCCTTTTCTTTTTATTTATAAAATCCCTAAGACCATATTTCATAGCCTCCTTCCAATTAATTACATCATAATATTTATTATAATATCTCTCCTTAAATTCTTCAGCCTGTTGTTTATTATCAAGATGTTTACGAACAAGAACTGGCTTATGAAAATTTCGTAAATCTACTAAATACCATTTCCATTTTTTAACCTTAAACCATTCGCCAAATAATTTATCCCGTGGCATATCATTCTACTACTTCTCCCAATCCTTGGGATACTATATAATCAGCAGCCATATCAGCAGCCATTCTCATAGAATAGCAACTAGTAATAAAACTAATAATCTCTGAATCAGTCAATACCAATTCTATGTAACCATAGTCCTTATTCCATAATTCCTTAAATTCTTTTAATTTCTCTTCCATCCTCATTCTATTTTTATTTTATGTAACTTACGAGATTTATTATACCATATCCCAATTGATTTCTCAGAAGCATCAGGGAATTGAGTCATTACCTTCTTTATTACTTCTTCTTTTGATAAACCTTTTTGTTGTGATTCAAAAGTAAAAGCTTTCTTAGTCCCTTTAAATATCCCATCATTAGTTCTTTCCCTTTTCTTTTTCTTCCTTTTCACAATAGTACGAACCCTTTTTCTCTTGATAATATTTCCTTCTGCATCATTTTCAGCTATATACCCCAATCTTAATGTAGGATGTAATAATACAGTAAAATCCTCACCTCTAGATTCCATAACTTGTCTTATCAACTCTTCTTGATAAGTATCAAACGCATCCAATAGCTCGAAATGAATAGTATCAGGAAAATGATTTCTTAACCAATTAACCAACTTAGGAATAGTCCCTTCTATAACCTTATCAAATTCCATCCCCCTAATCACACATTCCCGTTTTATATCCTTATATTTTAAATTCCCTATAAATTTATCAGCATCAGGAATATTCATTTCATATTTTCTCTTTTTCCTACTCATCTTTATTAAGTATTATACAATATTCAAGAAGAGTTTCTACTAAATGATCATAATTACCACTCATACACTCTTTTAAAACTGCAGCTATTTCATCTTGATCCCAACCTTCTTTTCTAGCTTGTTTCTGAAAATGTCCCATTAAACTATAGGCATTACTATCTATAGAAGTAAGATCAAGGTTTACTGTTTTTTCTGTAATTTTACCCATAACTAGTTTGTTAAGTAATACTTATAATAAATAAATAAATATAAATATAATAAAAAAGAAACTACTAGCAAAATAAAAAAGGCTCTTTTTTACTTCTCGGGATAAAAAAATTCATAGTCTTCAGCACGTTTCTCTCCAGGTTGGGGTTTTTCTTTTCGATTTTTTACAATCTGTTTATCCCTATCAAATAATGCGTTATCTAAATATGTCCTAGATTTATGAATATTTTCAAGTTCCTTATAATTTAATGACTTAGTAATCAAAACTCTAAATTCTGGCCAAAATCTTTGCCCAGTTTTACAATTCTTAACAGAATTTAAAAAATATCCAGCAATTAATCTTGCAAAATTTTCAGCGTTAGCTCGATCAGTAAAAATAAATAATCCTATTTCTGTTATCTCATTAATTATACTAGTTTTTTTTCTAACCTTAATAATTTTATAATCATTCTCTAAATGTTCAGAAATTAATGGTAAATAAATCCTACGATATTTACCCGAATAGGAATATTTTTCCACTACTTTCAATACAGAAAATTGAGGTAATGTTGTTATATTTCTTAAGTGTTTTACATTTCTAACTTTATTCCTTCTTTTAAAAGCCGAAGGTTCTTGGATTTCCAAAGGTAAAATCCTAAAATTATTCCATCGATCAAAATCCATTATTAAATTATAGAAATCTCTGGTAGATTCATTATCTATCTCTCTTAATTTTTCTATTTGATTAATGATAAATTTATTCCTTCTACTAGCAATCCCATAAGAAGGATCCTCCATTTGTTTAACAGATTGAGATATATTTTTTCTTTCTAAAATTGTTAAAGTCAAATATTCCTTAAAAGCAAAAGAAATATATAAATCTTCTGGAAAAAATATACCATATTTCTCAAAATGATTTGTAAATATTTCTAAAAATTTCCTAGCCCTTTTCTGAATCTCTAAATATTTAAAATGAGCTTTACTCATTATCTCCCCTGCCTCCCAAGTCGATTTACTATGGCCAAGAGATAAAGATATTGCTGTTTTTTCATCATCATTCAATATGTTCCATGCTTCCTGATTTATTCTATCTTTCGCCATCTCCATATGAAATTTTAGCATAAATCCTATCTAAACTTCTCTTACCTTGTTCATTTATTTCATCCAAACTTTTTTCTTTACAAGATTTATCAAAATCAGCATAAACAGTATAAAATATATTTTCAAAACTCACTATCGCTGTAGTTATCATTGTTTCAAGTAATAATCTAACTTTTACCTGTTTTTTCTGTTTATTAACATTAACTACTTCAGCTGTCATTCCATCATAAGGATATCCCTGAAGAGTTAAAAAATCCCCTAACTGTAATTTTTCTATTAACTCATCTGAAAATACAGACATATTTTCTGCAGTTTTTAATAATTCAACAATCTCTTCTTCAGTGGCTGTAGCAATTCTTACTTTTTTCCTTGATTTCTTTAAAATCTTAATCCCATTTTTATTAGTTTCTTCTTTAATTTTTGTATCCTTATTATCCATTCTAAGATTTGGTTTTCTAGAAAGAGTCTTAGCTGGATCAAGTACCCAACCATAAATTGCTGGAATCTCTTCTCTTAATTTTTTAAGAAATTCTATATCACAAGCTTTATTATAAGGAATCTGAAAAAACCCATAGTTAAATAATAATGGAACATATTCATATATATTTCTATTCTTAAATTGTTTCTTTAATATCCTTATAGTAGGAATATAAACTCTAATAGAACCAAATCCTTTTAATAACAAATCACTTTCTACCCTATGAATATGGTCTCTACTTATATAAGCCACTACCCAAATATAATCATACTTCTGTGGGGACATTTTTTCTTACTTTCCTTCCTAACCTATAAATTATTTGGTAATCACTATTAAACAAATCCATTGAATTTATAATAGTAAAATTATGATCATTACTTGAATAATGAAGGATTCCATATTTACAATCCCATGGCTCTATCTGAGATAACCATAATAAAAAAAAATTCGTAGGCATAACTACGAAGTGCATTCCAGCTTTCATTCCGTTCCTACGCATAAATAAAATTGGGATCTTATTATATTGTTTAGCATCCCTTTCACATTGCTCCCAAAATAAGATTACTTTATTTGATTTTTTACCTATAGTATCATCTATTAGATGTAAAAGATCTAATTCTAAATGAAATTTAGCCTCTAATGAAAAGGGGAATCTTAATCCATGTTTATCATCTATACAAACTACATCTCCACATGTATGTTGTTTTTTCCAATGAAGTCCACCAGATTGGGGTGTTCTAGCAAATTCATAACCAGTCCATTTAAACATTAATCTAGCTACATCTCTTTCATTTTTAGAACCTTTTCTTCTTGAATTAACCATGGCTCTAAGGTATTTTTATATAATAGTAGTTTTTACAATACTGGTATTAGGCCAAACTAGTTATTCCATCTAAATAATCTATTAGGATAATGTTTGCATTAGTAGGATTAAATTCAGCTCTATGTGTTACTAGATATAAACATTTAGATTGGGCTTTATCCTGAATTAAATCAGTTATTATTTCAATATTATCCTTATCAAGAGATTCAAATATCTCATCCATAACTAATAAAGAACATTCCTTTGTATCTGAAACGACATCATGAATAGCAAAAGCAGAAACAATATCTACCGTTTGTTGTTGACCCCCAGACAGATCATCATAGGGAACTGGCTCCTTATTTTTAAACACATAAGTTTCCAAATCTTTATTAGCTGATTTCATATCCATGAAGAAAAACACTTGAAAATCAATGAATTTGGTATAAAATTCCAATCGTTCATTTACATCATCAAGCATTCGATTAAAGATAAAAACTTTTAAACCAGCATTAGATAATGGATCGCGAATTAACCATTCATAAGTTTTTACATCTCGTTGAATCCTTTTTAAATTAACTGCTTTAACTCTAAGCTGAATTTTTAAGTCCCTTAGCTCGACACTTAATTTTTCAATATTATTTTCAAGCTTTCTTTCCTTGATTTCCTGTATTCTATTTTTATGTATTTCGACCTTATCATTAAGTTCTTCGATACTCTTTAAAATAACGTCTAGTTCTTTAATTGCACTTTTACAAGAAGTAATATTTTCTAGCAATTTATTTGCACTAGCAATATTCTTTTCTACCTCTTTTATTTGCCTCTTTAATGCACCAATAGTAGCAATTTTATTTTCATAGGTTTTTCTTAATTTTATCAAATCCAATTTAATTCTTGAAATTTGTTCTTCCTTTTCCTTACTACTATAAAAGCGCCCACATTTATCACATTTTTCTGGTAAATATTTTAAATCTTCTTCAGAACTTTTTATATCTAATTTTATTTTATCTTTTTCTTCTCTATATCGATCAATTTCACTTTCCAATTTAGTTAAATTTTTTTCCAAAGCTAAGATTTCCTTATCTGATAAACAATCGTGTTCAAATATCTCCAATTCCAATTCAAATTCATGTTTTCTTAAATCAGCTTCATCATTATTATCAAATATCTGCCTTAGCTCGATCCTCAAAGAAGTAATAATTTCCCTTTCTATTTTAATTTCCCTTTTCTTATTATTCTCAAAATTTTCAACCATTAATTTTTGAGACCCCAATTCTGATTCTTTACCCCTAACTTTTTCTTCAATTAAACTATAAGCGCCCCCAGTTTTTAATTCTTCTATTCGAAATTCTTGAAGTTTTCCATCAGCAAGCTTTTTCGCTTTAGAAATATAAGCAATTTCGAAAGCTTCATCAAATATTTTCTTTTTATTAGGACCAGTTTCAGAGATAATTCTTTTAAGTTTTTGTCCAAATATAATACTGTTTTTAAATAAATCATAACTATATCCAATTATCTGTTCAATCCTCTTTTGTATATCCCTCTTATCCCCTTCTTCAGGATTTTCATTATCATTAATATAAAGTAATAAAGAATTTTTAAGCTTAGAAAAATTTTCATGCCTTATAATTTTAATTACAGTTGAATCCACATATATCATTTGCTTAACTCGAGTACCGCGATAGCTCGAAGGACGAATATGAGACCAAGGTTCTACTGATCCAGATAAAAGTTTTCCGTATATACACCAAACCAAGGCATTGATAAATTTAGTTTTACCATAACCATTAGGAGCTTGGATTATATTCAATCCATGTAATCCCCAATCAAATTTCTCATTAGAAATAGAAGCAAACCCCTCTATTTCCATTGGCCCAAAATTAATCATATCCAATATTATTCATCTGTTTTATTTAAAATATCTATTAAAGCACGTATTTTTCTTGAGCTTTTAATTCCCTTTTCTTCTGCATATCTTTTAGCCATTTCTGTTTTATCCATAGTAGATTTAAATTCAGCCTCTGAATGTTTTTTAATTTTTTTAGGTTTTGGAATTTCTATCCAAAAATCAAGAGTCCTTTCATGTTCTTCTCCTTCTTGATAAAACCTAAATTTAGGAGATTTATAAATTACTTGTTTTACTGAAAAATCATCGTATATTTCTAAATATCCCATATCACATCCAGCATCTGATTTACGTTGTTGGTTAGGCGCCCCCACCATATAAACATTCTTTTCTACTCGGGTAAACTTATGGACATGTCCTGCTAGAACTAAATTAAAGTCCTTAAATAGCGCGTTAAGTTGTCGTGGTAAATTTTGAGGTTCTGGAATATATCCGCTCGGATCAGGAGCCCCATAAAGTTCTGTGTGAAGAAGTAAAATTTTATTCCCACCAATTTTAGCAAACTCTTTTATTTTATCTACCAATCCTATATTTCTACGGATATATGGTATTCCTATAATACTATACCCATTAATTTCTAATACCTTATTATCAAGACATTCAAAAACTTCCGGAAAAGCATCACAAGCAGCTTGGAACAAAGAATATTTCCCATCAATTTCATGATTACCCGATATCCCATAAATTTTTACTCCATTAAATTCTCTAATAAACCCCCTCATGGTAGAATTAAATAAACATAAAGTCTTAGTTGTAATGGATTTTGGGGTATGAAATAAATCTCCGGGAAAAAATATAGGAACCCTTAATGATTGGGCTCTTAAAAATAAATCAAACATAAAATGAATCGTAATAAAGATACGCTCTTCATTTTCATTAAATTGTTTCCAATCATAAAAATGCCAATCTGCCGAAGCTAAACCTATAATTTTTTTATCCATTTATCAACTTCTGTTATTCGAGATAAAAAATTCCATTGAGTTAATTCCAGAATAGGACAAATTCTAAAAACTATCATATCCTTAATTATCCAATCTATTACTGCATCAGAATAAGCCTGATAAAAGGGGTTCATCATTCTTTTACCATCATCTTCAAGTTTTATGTCTCCATTCCATCTTATAAATATTAGACCATTACATTTAACCATTCCAGTATTACAAGAAGTAATAAATTCCAGAGTTTCTGAATGATCCAAGCAATACCCCAGTTGCATCATAATATAAGCCATATTATCAATTGGGCTTCTATCTGTAATATAAGATTCCCTATCCAATACCATAAGCCTTTGGTTAAGAATAGCTGCTTGATACATTACTCCTACCATCTTATCCTTTACTGATTTTTCATGAGCTTCTTGATGATTTTTAAATCCAAATCTAGGCCAGATTGCTTTAGCTGAACTAGTAACAAATGGTAAATCATATTGTTCTGAAATATGAGAAGCTAAAGTAGTTTTACCCACGCCGCTAGCTCCAGTTATCATTATTCTTTTATGCATGTTTTAAATTTTTAAAGGTTTTTATAAATTGGGGTTTTAGAAATGAATTAATTTCATAGGTACTACATATTTTTTTTAATTTATCTTCATCAAATTTCTCAACAGGATTAATCCAAGGAATCTTTTCTCCCATTAAAAATTTTCTGTAAAAAAATTTTAAATCTATTAATTGTTTATTTAATTTCCAAATTCCCTTAAGTTTTTCTTTATCTATTTTCCCAAACTTATCTCCAGACTTAAGAAAATTTTTAACACTACCATATTTATTTAATAAATCTAAAGCCCTTTTTGGACCTATTCCTGGGTACCCACTTATCTTATCTGATTTATCCCCAGTGATAGCCAGATAATCTACTGTTTGTTCAACAGTATACCCCACCAATTTAGGTAAAGTAGTATACCCAATCTCTTTTCCCTTTCCGGTATTATAGATTGTAATTTCCCCATGCAAACCCGGTTCAGGATATGATATAAGTTGGTTAAAATCTTTGTCACCCGAAACTATTATTACATCCCATTCCTTTTGAGAATATCTACGGGTTATCATAGCTATAAGATCATCGGCTTCCATATTTTTTTGATAAGCGATTAATAATCCCAGAGCCATAAAAATTTCTCTACCCATATCTTTTTGTCTAAAAAAGTCTTCCACATCAAATCCAAGTTTCTTATCCCTTTCTTTATAAGAAGGCAAAAGCCCTATTCTAAAAAGGCTTCTACCACCGTCAAAAACTACGACAACTTTATCTGGACTTAATCGTCTAATCAAACTTTCTGTTATATAAGGCATACCATAAATTACCCCAGTCTTAGCTCCATCCAATGTTTGTAAATTCATAAATTTATAATAAGCTCGATACGCTAAATGATTACCATCGAATATGACTAACCTATTATTCATCATTTTTCCATGTTATCTTTCTCTGTCCTTTTTGAATTTTTTCTTACTGATTTTTTAATAAGAACTGGATAACGATTTATTCCCATTGAATTAAGTTTTTCTATTTTCCTTTGAGTTTGAGATAATGTGTTCACCTTAGCTCGACGAATAAATTTAGACCTTAACTCCTTATCTGATTCAAGTAATTCTTGAAAGTTTTCTTTTCCATTAGCAATATTTTCTCCCCGGTATTTATATATACTTGATCCACTAGTTCTTTCCACAACCCCCGTGTTTTCCATTAACTCTACCAAATTCCCATATCTATCAAAACCCACCCTACCATATTCAGCATTAAAATATATCTCAGTAGTAAAAGTAGGTCTCGGAGGAGCAACTTTATTTTTCTTCATCCTAACAGATACCTCATTACCCAACCATATCCTATTCTCCCTTTCCCCTTGTGTTATTTGTTTTTTCCTAAAAAAAGCCAATCTTTGATGAGCAAAAAATTTCATTGCCTCTCCACCAGGAGTAGTATCTGGATCCTCATAACTAGTAACCCCTATTCTTTTTCTAAGCTGGTTAATAAAAATAACTATTATACCTAAATCAGCAAATAATTGGTTACGAGTCCTGATATATCTATAGAATGCTTTAGCTCGATTCCCCATTTCAGCTTTAGCATCTGACTGTACAGAATTAATATTATCATTACAATCCAGAGCAGCTATGGAATCTGTTACTATTACTATAGGCTCATTATTTTTTAATCTCGATCTCCAAGTTACTGCCATATCAGCAGACCAATCTGATATTAATTCAATAGATGTTTCATTATAAACTATTATTTTTTCTAAATCTAGCCCATTTTTTATAGCCCATCCAGGATCAAATGCTTGTTCTGCATCATTCCATAAAAGTATACCACCCAAATACTGAGCAGAATATCCAAAATCCATAGCCACTAAAGATTTACCAGAACTCTCTCCTCCAAATATCTCACAAATTTTCCCATAAGGTATTCCCCCACCCATAGTATAATTTAAATATAAATGACGTGAGGGTAACCAGAGAGCATCTTCTGGCATTACAGAAATCTTACTCGCTAATCCAGAACCCCTATATTTTTTTTCCAGTTCTGAATCAGAATATACTTTCTTAGTATTACTCATCGAGATCGCTAGTTTTCTTTTTAATTATCTTTTTAATTCCCTTTTTTACCCTTTTCTTTCTCTTTCCCCCATTCCCTTCATCCTCTGGGTCTAACCCTAAGAATTGTTCAATCATTTCTTTTGTTTTCTCATAGGTAGGCAAGATTTTTTTGATCTCTTCATCCAAATTATATGGGCCACTAAATGCTTTTGATACAGGAGTATTTTTACAGGACATAACTGTATATTCTGTATCCATTTTTCCAGAACCAATCCTTTTAATTTTTATATCATACCCATTTACTGGATCAGTCATATCTCCCCAATCTGATTCATCAAGATAAAGATCAAGAATTTCTTGATATACTCCACCAGTAACTAATAAAAATTTCGGAGATAATTGCTCATCAATTTCTTTCCCCCTCTCATCCTTATAAAATAAACAAAATGCGAGATACCTATTACGTGGAAAAAACTTACCAGCAAGTTCCTTGTCATCATCATTTTCTGAATTTTTTAATTCATCATACGATTCCATAATACCACAAGGCATACCATAAGTTGCAGGAGATATTACTCCCTTTAAATCTGGACCAAGATAAAATTGAATTACTTCTTTTACAAATTCCTCTTCTTCTCCCATATTTAAAATCCTTACCCGAATTGTAGTATCAGGTTTTTGAAAAAAGATAGCTCCCTGTTGGCTTTTGGCCTTTAGTTCTAGTTTCTTTTTTCTTAATCTCTCTTTTAAATTTTCTTTTACCATAGTTAATTATTTTTACGTATATTAGCCGAAAGTGTTTGTATTAATGAAGACCTTTGTTCAAATGATTTAACACATACTTCTAAAATCTCAGACTCATGTTGAGCTTCTATATATTCTATAACAGCCTTCTGATATCTTGAAGATACGATTGCTTGTTCTTTAGCTAAATCATTAGCAGTAGGACGATTTGTTTGAAGATCAGTTTGACTTTTAAATTTAATAAACATAATCCCATAAGTTTTTTCCATCTCCCTTTTCTTATCCTGTGCTTTTCTGACTAACTTTTTATACAGCATACCCAAAAAAGCATAAGCTGAAGGCTGGTCCTGTATCTCTTGATTTATCTTATTTTCATTAACAACTACCTCTGAATTTAAATTAAATTTAAAAGTTTCATCACCGAAAAAAATCGATATATTCATCAAGTTCGATAATCTAGCATATTTAATTATTTCACCCTTATTCATGATATCCATTTTATATTAATAGTACATTAAGTAACCCATGTCAAGTAATTTTCTTGTGGATCATACTTAAATAATTCCCCCCAATTTTTCCCAATTTCAAAATCTACCTTCATTTCTATTCCCTTAACTTCAAAATTAAACCATGTTTTAGTTTCAGGATTACGACATATACTATATAATTTAGGAACAGCTTCATGAATATCTATAGGATCAATATAAAATTTTAAAGAATCATGAACTGTCCCTACTTGTTCAAGCGATAATGGTAACGACTGTCTAATAATATGTTCTCTTATAAGTATTGAACTAAATAAAGCAAAATCCGAAGCCGTTCCTTGGATTGGAGCATTAACTGCTTGTCGTAAAGCTTCTGATTTTTGTCCCCAATTACTTGAACTAACATTAAGGAGTCTTCGTTTTCTTCCAAATAAACTATAAACATAACCATGTTCTTCAGCAAATTTATGCTGAACTTTAATATATCTTTTTACTCTTGGGAAATCAGCAAACCATTCTTTTAAAAATTCTTCAGCTTCATATAAAGAAGTTGGGATACCTTCATCAGAAAGAGTTTGCGCAAGTTTTCTAGCACTTTGCTCATAGACTATACCAAAATTAGTAGTCTTAGCTTTCTTTCTTCTTTTTTTCCATTTAATAAACTCTTTATGATTTTCATCAGCCAAAATTTCTTTAACCTCATCATAATCCCCCCCAAATTTTTTACAAGCTACTGCTAAATGTATATCTTTACCTTCAGAAAACCATTCAATCATTGTATTCTCTTTTGCTTGATAAGCAAGAACTCTAAGTTCAGCCTGAGAATAATCTAGTTGTAATATAAGTTTTCCTTTAGGGGCTACAAACATACGTTTAATATCACTAGAAGTAGTATCACGTGGGATATTTTGCAGATTAGGATTACGACTACTAAGTCTACCAGTAACTGTACCATGCAATAAAAAACTTGCATGTACCCTATTATCAGAAGTTAATCTTTCCCACATACCTACAATATAGGTAGAATTTAATTTCGTTAAACCCCTTAGCTCGAGAAGATCATTAATAAAACCAGAGTCATCTAATTCCTTTAATTCAATCAACACTGCTTCATCCGTAGATGCAGTTTCAGTTTTCTTTCTAGTCTCTTTATTTTCAGTAAATTTTACTACATCAAATTTAAACCCATCCGGACTATCAAATAATAAATCTATCATTTGTTTAGGACTACCAAAATTTGTAGGAGCTACCATTTTTTGCTCTTTTTTATTAATGTAATCCCCAGCTATATATCGCGAAATTTTTTCCTCTCTTCTTTTTATAACCCTCTCATCATCATAACCTTGATTCCTAATAGTCCTGATTTCTTTTTTTAAATCAGAAATCATTTTTCTTTTAACAGATTCCATTCTGGATTTTTCATATTGAATTATAATAGGATTATTTCTTAATCTTTTTTCGCAATCAATAATTTTAATTTCATATATTTTTATTAATTCCCTTAAATAATCCCTATCAATATTATTCCCCCGCCATTCCACTTCAGCAAGAACTCTAGAAGCCATCATCATCATATTCCTAAACAAAGTATAAAAACCACTATCTATTAAACGCCTTTCAAAAAAAATCCATAATCTTAAACAAAGATCAGCATCAAAAGCACAGTATAAAGATAAATCCTTGAGAGGAACATTAGACCAAAATTCTATTAATTTATCAATCCCAGCTTTAGCTGAAGGTTGTCCTGGTAAATCATAACCCGAAAATTTTGGAATAAAACGAGTTACCATTTCTTTCAAACCATGAGGACGTTCCTCATCTAATAAATATTTAGCAAGCATAGTATCAAATATTCTTCCAACCATAATTATACCATACTTATACCACCAATTTATTTCAAATTTAATATTTTGACCAACTTTTATTATATCTGGGTTCTCAATAACTTCACGGCCAAAATATCTTAACACCAATTTCCATTTTTCATTTTTTAAAAAAGGGGATTCCTTATGAGCTAAAGGTATTATCCAAGCACTACCTGGTTGAAATGATACACCTAATATAGTAGGTTTACTACCCGGATACATAGCACTAGTTCCAGTAGATTCATAATCAGTAGAAGCATACTTTGTTTGTTTACAGTATACCACTAACTGTTTAAGTTCCTCCCAGTTCGTAACGAGTTTATATTTATAATTTAATGTCTTCAATACACCTTTTCAATGTTGGCCAATCTTTTTTATAAGCATGAAGAGAACCTATATTGTGGAATAAATAACCGGGTCTCATTTCTATTTCAGCTGCTATATATAACATTAATCTCCAAGCTAAATAAACATCATTACCGAAATGGGTTACCACATCTGCGCTACGTTGATTATATATAAGGTTAACTTTATTATCTCTAATAAGTACCTGATAATACATAGAACATGGGATTCTTTTTTTACCCCCCAAATTAAGGGAGTCTATTTGAGCATTCCATATTGAGATAATAGCCTGTCTAGAATCAGGATTACATCGTAATTCTTTTACAACAGCATTTATTGAGAACCGCATTCTATTATTATAGGAATAATCAAATCTACCTTCTTCATTAAGAAATTCTTTCCAAATATATTCTCTTAATTTCCAAGCTAAACCAGGATTTATATAATTAGGATCAATCCTATCAGCAAATTCTGCATCTGCCCATGTTCTAGCTTTTGGATCAGCAAAAAATAAATAATCAACCTTATAAAGATTGGTTAAAGAATAAGAATAATTAGTTATTTCCCTTGTAGAATAGTTATCATCATCCTTTACTATCTTATTTTGCATAGAATAAGGATGTACAATATGCCCCATCTCCCATACCTCACGAAAGATTTCTGACATAAGTTCATAACAATTAGAATAAATTCTCATTAGTCTATTAATCTTACAATAGCCATAATATCCAACTGGTTCATGATTTTATAAACCTGTTCTCCATAAGGATTAATATTAAGTTTAACTTCTACCCCAGCATACTGACTATATATTACTTTTTGACCCACAGAATATTCCATAGGGTTATCACTAGACCCAGTTCCAGTAACAATTACTTCAGCCACTTCAGGCTTATTATCTGCAACAGAAGGAGGAATAATAATCCCCGATTCTCGAAGAGTAGCTTTTTGTTTTTCCGGGAGTACTATTACCCTTTGTTCAGCAGGATAAATTAACATTTTCTTCATAATCTTTTAATTTTAAATAGTATATAGGATTCAAAGTAATAATTCTTTTGCCTTAAGAGAAGTAGTTTCTACTTTCTGAATTCTTTTTACAGCTCGAAGATGAACTTTATAAGCTATTTTCATCGATTCTGGTTTTTGAAATTTTTCAAGTATATCCATAATCTTTTTTTCCATAATACTATGATCAGGATTAATAAATGTAATTAAAGATTTATGATTATGATACATTACAAAATTCTCTGCAGTAATATAAAGATTACTACAATATAATTTAATACTTACACTAATTTGTGGCCCATAAATATACTCAGCAATTCTTTGTACTAAAAGGAAATCCATAAGTAATCTTTTAGTTACTTCTGATGATCTGATATTAATTATAATAATAGGATTATCTTGTGTATACCTTCGTTGGAATACCAAAGAGATTAAACAACCATGTCCAGAACCATGAGTATTAGAAAATTTAAAAGCTAAATTATAATTTTGTGTTTTCTTTTTTTCCCTCTCTAATATTTCGCTTTTAACCAAATCAAGCATATTCATATCAATATAGTTACTCTTAAGAATACTCCACTTCTGTTTTTTATAACCAAACATTAATCCAAAATTAAATTCTGGATCAACCCAAGCTTTATTTATCTCCATAAAATGATCATAAGAAATCATTTGTGGTCCGTTACGAACACCACCCCTATTTTTAATCCGCCTTTCCTGTGTGGCTAGGAACTCATTAATCCATTCCCAGCATTCTTGACTAGTAGCATGTTTACTTTTAATCACTAATATTTTGATTTAATGCGGAATTGGTTCACCTTATTTTTTTTATAATAAATTTCATAAAGAGATTCTGGAGTAAACCCAGCAAAATAAAAGAATTTAAATAAGGCTAAAGTAGTATCTCTTATAGCCACCTCATATTGTCTGGTATCAGTCATCATCTCAGTTTGTTTCCAGGGTTTATTTTTAAGAGTATTTCTAGCTATTTGAAGATGGTAAGTTATATCCCAAAGATACTGTTTCATTATATCCCTTCTATTACTCCCCAATTGTCTTCCACCCCTAAGAAATTCGTCTTCAAGCATGTGATCCTTTATTACCCATCTACATGGAATTTTCTTTGCAGCAACTTCTGAGTTAACTACCAAGCCCCCAAAATCATACCATGATTTAAATAAATCAGATACCACAACGTATTCATCCATAACATAGGATAACCAATTCTCAAGTATTTCTGTTTCATAACCAGAATAAAGCATTAATTCCAACCAAAAATGAATGGCATCTGAAATTTCTTCATTAAAATTTTGTAAATGAGGGATCATTTCTTTTTCATCTATTCCCTGATGAAACATGTCCATCATGATTAAATAAGATTCAAAACCTTCACCGAGTTCCTCAATAATCCTACCAGTAAAATCTTTTATCAATACCTGAGATTCCCGAGTATTAATATCAACAGGATAAAAAGGTAAATGTCCTTCTATCCCAGCATAATGATCTATAAGTACTTTTTGTAGATCAAAGATATCCTTAAAGGCTGATGCTCCAGGATATTTTACATTTTCTCTAATGTCTCGTACATCCATAATAATTAATTTTGATCATAAATTTGTTTGATTATATTTTTGGGTAAATTTAACTCATGAGCAACAAGAATTATGGTTTTTAATCTTTTATACCCTTTTTTCTTATACTCCTCAATGATTCCTTTTACTCGTTCTTTTTTCTTTAATATTTCCTCATCTGCTTCTTCAATATCCTTAAATCTTTGTTTAGATTCTATTTCAATCCTTTCCTTATGTAATCCCTGAGCCTTAACTATTGCACAAAAATCTGCATCACCACACTCTTTACATTCTGCAGCAAGTAAATCATGATACTTTCCAAAACATGGATCATCATCAGACCCCAAAGATAATACATCTAATGGTTTTAAAAAATCATAATCATCTTTATTTATTTCTTCTCTTGGTGTTCTTTCTTTTGCCATATTAATTATTTATAATTAATAGTCTTTTAAGATTTCCAGAGTTCTATCACCTTAAACCTCTGGTGTTTATAATATTGCAATCTATGTTTACTATGTCTTTTAAGATAGTATCCATCATCCCAAAAATCCTCATAATAAACTTTTTTCTTAGATTTATGAATCCTGATAGCTCGACCAATTAATTGTAAAGCATTGATTTGAGAATCTCCACCAGCTGCATTCTGCATATATTTTATCAATGGCATATTCTGACCAAGTTTTACTATTAAAGAAGAAATAAGAATATCAATTTTACCATCTTTAAAACGATCCAAAATTTCCTTTCTATTTCTAATTTTATGATGAATGAATTCGATACTATATTTATTTCCAAATCTAATTTGGAAACTATGATAAAGTCTCTCAATATGTTCATGATATTTTCCAACAATAAGAATCGGATAGCATCCACGCTGTAAATAAAAATCTGCCCTTTGCATTGACATCCGAGTTCGTTCACAGGATAAAGTAATTCCTTCTCTATATTCTGCATCATAATCACCTCCTATTATAACTTTAGTATTTCCTTTAACTATTTTAATTATAATAGGAGTAGAAAATCCCATATACATAAGTTTAATATTAGATATGGTATAAGTTATTTCCCCAAAAAAAGATCTAACATCCATATTCTTAGTTTGATCTTTATGCCCAAAAGCAGTACCTGATAACCCAACTCTGATAACTGTATTATATAAAGTTGTGACTACCTTTTTATTTGTTGCACTAGTTATCAAATGGCATTCATCAAAGATAACCATATTATATCTAGCTAGTTTATGAGAAAATTCACTTAATCTATTTCGTAAAGTAGGAGTCATACATACCATAATATCCGCCCATTTAATATTTTGCCCTTGCATATACCCCCATTTATCCCCAAACATTTTAGGCATATCATCTAAAAACTGTTGATATAAATCTTTATTATTAACCAATATCAAAGCTCTTGCTTCAGGAAATGATTTATAAATCATAGCAGCTATTAAAGTTTTTCCCGCATTAGTAGCTGCTCCGATAATACCCCTTTGAAATTGTATTCCACCTACTTCATTATATATTATACTTTTTACTGCTTTTACCTGATAATCTCTAGCTTTAAACTCACCTACTTTTATAGGTATCTCATTAAATTCTAGTACATTACGTCTATCTATTATATCATATTCTTCTTTATATTTTTCTATTAAACTAATAACCATAGGAAAAAGTCCAGTCTTACTATACCCTTGATCGGTTAAATATTTGATCTTACCATCCCATCCAGGTTCCATATAAGGACGAAGATACCATTGATTTGGGTGTCTGACTTTCATATCTTCATACACTTTATTCAATACTTTCATATTCCCCGAAAGTTTAAATTTATTATTATTTAATTCTATCCGAATCATTCCTTATTTTATATTCTTCAAGATTTTTTATCAATATTTTATTATCTTTTAACCATTTCACTACTTCTTTTTCTGTCGTATCCGAATTTCTTGAAAGACAATAGATTAATATATTCCTACCTTCTTCATAATAAATAGCTGTATTTTTTATACTACTCTGTAATCTATTAAAAGCCATTTCAATTGCAAACGATTTCATTTTTTATTAACTTTAATACCATGTGTAAAGCAATACCTAATCACTCTTTCAATTGCTTTAGTCCCCACTAACTGTGTTGGGTGGGGTATTCCTTTAGAAAAATCAAACCCATCAAATTGAGCTTGCATATATATTTTAACTGACACATTTAATTTTTCAGCCTGTTCTCTAGCCCTTACAAACCAAACATATCTTTCTGGTAATTGTTCTAAAACATCATGCATACCTGTATTTTCAATAACCCTCTGAGCATAAGCTCTATACATTAAGTTTGTCATTTCTGTATCCTTATCTTTTTCTATTTCCAACATAGCTTGATAAGTCTCATAAATTCCCTCATACATTACAGGAAATTTATTTATATTAAATTTTTTCATCTTAGATAACCCTATCTGTATATATTTTAAAAAACCATATCTACGAGTAAGGTTAAATTCATTAGTAAAATTTAAGGCGTGAGCAGTTATTTCTTTAAGAACCCCCCAATCTCTACTACCAACTTTAATTGGAGTTATCCCTCGGTGTTTCATTCTCTTTCGAGTAGCATAAATTAATTGGGCAAGAAGATCTGCATCACGCCTTGATGATTGAACTAATCTTTTAGCTTTCTTTTCCATGTGTTCTGTACTAATAGAAATAGTTCTTGTATGTAAAGAATAAGGTTTTGCTATAAAGAAAAATTTATTAGTTAATCCTTCGATATCTACTCCAATAGGCATTAACTCTTTCATAAGATTAAAAAAATCTTTTTTGGTTATATGTATACTTGGTTCACGATGCATGTTTCATCTTTATTAAATCATTATAATTTAACCACCGAGATCTATTCACATATCGTAATGTTCTTTTTTGTCCTATATCATTTACATCCTTACCTTCTGGTAATTCAATAAGTTTCAAATTTTTATGATAAGTTAATTCTAATGATACTTTAATGGCATCCTCCATAGCATCTGGATCAAGTAATATAATAACATTCTCAACATCTGATTTGATCAACATAGAAATCTGATAATGTGATATCTTCTTACCACCTGTTGCTACTCCCTGATCTCCCATTGTCTGAGCATTAATGACCCCTTCTACTAAATATATAGTTTGGTATAAAGCAAGAGCATCTATATTATACATAATAAGAGATTTACCTAATCCAAAATCCTCTATCTTAGGATTCATATACTTAGGACCCATACCTACAAATCTTCTACCATTAAAATATATTAATTTACCACCTGCATAAAATGGTATTATTATATAACCAAAATAATCCCCTCTAGTCCCATAACCCCAACCTTTATATGCCATCTCTTCTGGATCAAATCCCCTTCCACTTACATAATTTCTTGCAGTCTTTGCTAACCTACTATCTCCTAATACCAAACTCTTAAATCCATCTGGTAATACAGTATCTATTCTTTCAATCCTTTCAATTATAGGTTCTAAGTATTCCCTTCCTTCATACGCTTCAAGATAATTCCAAGTCTCTTGAAAATTTGAAAATCCTTCCATATCCATTACTAATCTAACAGGTGAAGGATGAAATCCGCATACAAAACAATTAGTTCTATTCCGTGAAAGGTTCATTCCAAATTTATCTATTCTTCCACAGTCAGGACAATTACCCTTTAACCATCCTCTACGGTATTCCCTTAACCCCAATCTTTTTAGAGCATACGAATAAAGCTTAGTTCTTATAATTTTATTCAGCATCTTCTAAATCTTTATTTCTTAATTTTCTTCTTGAACCTTCATAACTATTATCTCTCGTATCTGAACCATCAGAAGGGTATGATTTATTATACTCTTCTAATTCTTTTTTCGATAACGGTCTTAATAATTGTATTACTGGATCAATCTTAAAAATTACTTTACCATGTGGTGGTCCATCTCTTTGATCTATAATAGTTAATCTTTGATACCCATTTGTTTCTTCTCTTTCAGATCTATTCAATCCATATAAAGCTTGAACATGTCTAGTGATATCAATAGCTCCAGCAACATCAGTAGATTCATAAATCTTTCCTTCCCTTTGTTTAGCAGCTTCTCTAGTAACATGTTGAGCAGTCCAAACTAAATCAATATTTTTTTCCAAAGCCAAATTCCCCATATCAATATAAGCTTCTGATATCCTTTCATGAAGAGAATCTTTACCAGATATACAACCCATTTTAGAAACATAATCTATAACAAGAATATCAACTTGAAAACCATATTCCCGATACAAATAATCTATATAATTCCCAATATCTGTAGCTGTAGTTACAAGTGAAGGCATTCTTTTAACTATAATCTCACCACCATGCCTTTTACTTTTACGTAATGATTCCCTTACTACCTGATCTACATCACCATCTTCATCTAATAACTCCTTTTTAGTTACACCGGCTACACATTGTTCAATCCTCATTAAAATTTCATCCTCCCCATTATCCAAATCTATAATCAGAACATTCTTTTTATACCTTTGCATATATCTTAAAGATATATTAATAAGTACCCCTGTTTTAAATTTCTTAGCTCGATCAAGAACAACCAATATACTCCCTTTAGAATATCCTCCAGCATTTGTTAACCTATTTAATTGTTCCCATGGCATAGTAATAATAGAACCTTTTTCTTTTCTTTTAACTTGCCTTAATCTTACATCACGAACTAAAAATGTTCCCTTTTCTTCTATCTTCTGAATACGAGGGGCAATAGCTTTTTGAACCTTTCTAGAAAATATATCATATTGTTCATAATCCAATAAATTAATATTTTCTATCTCATGTTTTAAATCTACGTATTGTGCAAATTTTTCTGTACTAGCTAAGATTTCGTCACCATCTTTAATTATACCTTTAAATAAATCAGAAGCAATAGATAATATTTCTTTTCTATCATTATCAGTAAGATTATTAACAAATTCTCGATTATCAAATGTTTTATGTAATTCTTCAAATAAAATAGTTTTTCCAGGAATTGTTTTTCGCCTTTTATAATAAGACTTTAAAGTAAAAGCTATTACAGCATGTTCAACTAAAGTAAAATAAGAATCATCATATAATTCTATTACCTTATAACCGTTTTTATCCTGAACTGTATATTTTAATAAATCTAATTGAAAATCAGTAGTGAATTTGAATTTCATAATCACCCAATTAACTTATGCAACATTATTATATAGTATATAGTATAATCCCAAAGAACTAGTAACCTTGTTAAAAGAATTTGCCTTAATGTATTTGCATATTAAATAAATATATATTATATTTGAATTACAATACTAATTATAAAAAATGGAAATACATAGATTAGTACCCATGAAAGAAGGTTATGATCAAAACCTTTTCAACAAATTATACAAAGAAACTGAGGGCTTAAGGAATTTATTAACTTATCAAATCGATGCTAGAAGATATGGAGTAACTCCAGATATTATACACTCTTGGTTTGATGATAAATTTATCTGGGTATTTAATAAATATTATGGGGAATTATCAGAAGGCCAATTAAAAGGTAGATTAATTAATTCCCTTAAAACATTTAAATTTAGGATATTAAGAAAAGCATATTCTAAATATAATATCCATATTAACGAAGTCAGATTAGAAGGAGAAATGAATCTAATAAATATTATCCAAATAGAAGAAGAAATATCAAATCATGATTTGTTTTTAGAAATGGCATTAAAATACCTTAAGAAAAATTTATGTGATGATGCTTATTTAATTTTAGAATTGGAATTAAATCCCCCACCATATATACTTAAAAGAATTAGTTCATCCAAAACGAAAATACCCAGCAAATTACTTGCTGAGTATTTAGATTTAGAACCTATTAAAAATAGTTCTTTATATATAAATGAACTTAGATCTGAAATAGGTTCATGTATTGAATGCGCTAAAAATTATTTTTCTAAACAGTCGTTTGCCATGCAAGTACAGTAACACTTATTGTAACTAAATGTGTAGCCGGTGTTCCCGCAACTACAAACCAATAAAGGGTCTTATTAGTTTTAAGTCCTATTATACTACTTTCAAAAGCATTTGTACCTTCATTTACCCCAGATGCAGCTAATTCTATATTAACTGATCCCCCAACTGTAACATCCTTTTTAAATCCTAATATTACTTTATCAGTTGCGATTGTATATTGAGAAGCTAAAACTATTCTAAGCCAAGCTATCTCACAATCACTGGGTACTATAGCAGAAAGATCAAGATAACCAGTACTACTTGCAAAACTACCAAAATCAGACATATCAAAATCTGATATTATAGGTGTATCTCTCCAATATAATCTTTTACCTAAAGGAGTTGCCCAATCCCCCTCACCATTTAAAAACTCTGAAGCTATATTAGAAAGTTTTGGTAATAACCCATGTCTTGTATCAGTAGCATCAAGATCGGTATTATCATCAGGAACTCCCCAATCATCAAGTTTAGTTGCTTGAAGAATGATTATATCATCTTCATTATCTTTTGCGATTTGATCCAGAGCATCTAATGAATCAGAAATAGATTGAAGATTAGTTATAAAATTTTGTTCAGAAAATTGACGATCCCCAATAGCTCCATCTGCAGGAATTGTTCCTACTGCACCATCTACAGTTTCATCCAAAAATTTAACAGCAGTACCACTACCCCAAAGTTTAGCAGCTATATTCTGATCACCATAGTTTTGGGATACATTAGCCTTATAATAAATTAAATCAGCAAAGTCATTAGCCCCCGGAACTTCTTCAATATATCCTATTGGAACTTGTTTTGTAGGATAATCAAGGGTAGGTATTCCTCCACCATCACTTCCAGCTTTAACCCCATAAGTAGCATTATTAGCCCCAGGTACTGAAGGATAATAAGCATGTTCAAAATAAAGTATATGCCATTTAATACCAGTAGGAGCAGATACAACAATTGTAAAATCTATATCACCATCTTCAGTAATAATCTGACCTTGAGTACTAATAAGAATCCCGCGGTTAGCTTCAATAACAGGAGTAGGATAAGTTTTATCATATTTAGCTATACCCCCACCAGATACCCTACAATAAACATTATTACCTGATTGAGCTTGATATTCAGTCATCGCATTAAATCCATAATACCTACCAGGGTTTAATATCCCTATCAAGGCATCTCTTAGCTCGAAAGAGAGAATATCTGCTTGATAAGTTGTGTATTGACGTTGACTCATGACTTTAAATTATTATCTAGTTTATAAATTTTATTAATTATATAGAATATAGTTAAATAAGTAATTAGGTTGCTAGAAAGTATATAAAATTAATTAAGAAGTATACCTTTTAACTAATCTAGTAGATAGTTTAATTAAGTTGTGTAAGTTAATGACTCTAACTGAGCCCATATAGGATTAATGAAATTTTGAATAGTTGGTTTTAAATAATTATCAAGCCAAGCTTGAGGAGGGTTCTTAGACCCTGTTCCCGGTAAATCAGTTATGACTAAATCATAACCAGAATAAAATGTAAAACCTATGTCATAAAGAGGACCATCATCATAAAGCAAAGGATCAGGATATTCATCATAACTTGTTAATGTTACCTCATTTTCTGTAAAGGTATCTATCATATATCCATATATTGCTAAAAAATATTCTAATGATTTCTTAGTACCTTTAGTTCTTAATATATGAGTTATATATCTTATTAAAATAATATACTCATCTTCACCACCACTATAAGATTGACCTATTCCTACATCTGGAGGGTTACCAAATAATGCTGAAATATAAATAAGAAGTTCTGTAGGGTTATCCCGAGTTAAACCAGATAAAGCTTCGGCATTTGTAATATCCAAAACCTCATCTATAGAAGGGCTAAATTTATTATCTATTTCAAGACAAAAAATTTCCAAATACCTTTCCAATAAACCTTCCCCATTCACATCTTTATAAGAATCATTTTCTTTAAAATAATTTGGAAATTTCCCAAATAAGAAATTGGGTTTAGTAACTGTCTTTGCTAATGTGATCATACCCCTATTTGTTCATTAACAACTAATGTTAATTCATCAACATCATATACTGGAATAGTATAATCTTCAAATTCCATATCTTGATTATAAGGATAAGTTATAAATCTCCATTCATCTGCTACACTAAACGATCCCCACATTCCGATCTTTAAACTTCCGTCATTAGAAGTATAATCTGTATCTCCAGGATCAGTAACATGAATAGTAATTTGACCATCAAATGATTCTACCCCAGATGGACCAGTTCTATATACCCTTGCAATAGTACTACTAATAACAACTAATCTCCAACTTGCAATTTGAACAGAACTAGATGTAATTTCTACATACCAATTATCTTCTAAAGGATTAGAACCATTAAATATTCGAGGATATGGTTTACTAGAAACTAGATCTAATTTAAGATAATCTATTTTATCTAGGTTATCTATTAAAGCAATTATATCTGACCTTCTTACCGATCTATTAATATCTGAATTATTAAACCCAAATTCATTTTGAAGAGCTGCTTTTATATCAGATTCTGCTTGGCTTGTATTTCTTCTAAACTTAACAGTTGCAGTTATACCTAATCTTAATTTTGTTTCCCCAGCAGCATAAGCCTCAACTGAAGTAGAAATCATTTTTTTATCAGCAAAATAATCTTTTACATCTAACAGCAATTGTGACGGAGCAGTTCCCCCTTCATTTGGAGCAACATAAAAAATAATTTTCTTTAGATTAGCCTTAAATTCTACAGCTGCTTTTCCTACACCAGGAACTAATAAACACATATCCTTATGATCCTGAAGAGTAACTGCCCTGTTTAAAGTTCGTAAACTTAAAGCAGCATGTTTCCTGATATCTTCTAAACCCTCTTCATCTAAACCTCCAACAGCGGGTAATTCATTGGTTATATCGTAATGATCAATAGTTGGAGTTTGAACTGGTGGTGTTGGAGCCGAATCCCATATTATTAATGTATTGGCTTCTACATTACCAGCTACTCCCTCACATATATAAAAGGTCCCATAAACTGTTTGTCCACTTGGAGGTATAGCGCCATGAACATTATCCCCGAATACTACCCAGGCCTGTTTATTCTGATCTACTTCTACAATAAAATGGGTATCTTGTGGACCAGAAAAAGTAAAAGTATCCCTTAACTCCCAGGTTATAGAATTGATTTCAATCTGCAATGTCCCATCTTGATAATCATCAGGTAGTTCAAAAGATTGATCTGGAGATGAACTAGTCATGCCTAAATTTTCATCTATAACTTCTACCCGTTGTCTAGCTCCTACTACTGCATAAGATGCCCCCAAAAAAATAGTAATACTAGATTGTGTAATGAATTCTACCCCAGCTGCATTCTTAACTATATACCCTTCACTAATAGTTTCATTAGCCTGTAATGGAACTGGATCCCCACTTGTATCTACTGCAGTTATTTTAAGATCAACTACTGATCCAATTTTAGCTTTAATTCGATAATCAATTAACCTTGTTAACTTAACCAGAGAACTATATTTTCTAGCAGTAGTAACAAAAGATTCTCTAGCTACACTATCTACATAATAATTTAATTGTTCTACCAAACCAGCAAAGGCATTGATAATTATTACAAAGATATTACTCTCACTATGATCGGTTATCTCTGGAACTTCAGTCTGCATCCTGGTCAGAATAGAAGCCTTAATACTTTTATAACTACGATGTAAGTATGTTACCCATGTATTTTCTAAAGCCATGATATGGGATTATTAATTAGTATAGAATGTATAGTTAAGGGTATCCTCAATATTAATATCCTTAATAAGATATAGGAGATCAACAATTAGTCTTTCATTATTTGGTCTTTCAAAAACCATTTTCTTTAGCTCAACTCGTTTCTCCCATTTAGTAATTGAATCTATAATAAACTTCTTAATCAAAGTAATTAAAACTTCATCATTCTGATCTTCTAATGCCTCATGGATACGTGATCCAAAATCATCTTGATATTCACGAGTATATAGTGGCCATGAAAGAATTATTCTTATAGAAGATTTTATAAGATCATCTCCTTCAGATATCACATGTTTACCAGATGATAATAAGAGAGGGAAAATTAACCCCTGAGTTCTTATTTGAGCCATTATTCTTTTTCAATAAAAATTTCAAGAAATTTTTGAAGATCAGCATGTCGTATCATCCATCTTGATAAATTAACTATGCGCTTTAAATTTTTCCAATCGGCATCTTCAAAATGAATTATTTTATCTTTAGATTTTCGATCCTTATCAATCGCAGTTTGTATTCTATTTCTATCCCTTATTTCTGAAGGACTAAATCCTCCTTGTGGAACTATATCTAAGGATACTTCTAAAAGGTCAACATAATCCATAATAGAATCTTCAGCTTCTTTAATCCCAAATTTAACTTGAGAAACTTTAATATTAGTCTTTTCGATTTTTAATTCTTGCATAATTATCTCTATTATATATAACTAGTGTTGTTAAATAATAGTACTAGGGAATACTAGTCATTAAAACTATGGTGTTCCATAACTTAATTTCCCAGTACTAGGATTATAATAAACTATATATGTTTCAGTAGTTTTAGCAGGTAGATATCCAGCACTACCATTACCAAAATATATATTACCTCTTATCCCAGAACCATTAGGAGACCCACCATATAAATAAAGATTACCACCATCATTATTACCTATACCATAACCTGTACCTCCCCTAACAGTAAGATTATATCCTATAGGATGCCCACTATATCCCATAGACCCATAAACTTGTCCATTTATTGCAGCCCATGATATCCAACCATCACTAAGTAAATTTACAGGATTTAAAATACCTGCTATGATAACTGAAGCATTAGCATTACCTAAATAAATTCCTTGATTCCCTGATATTGTACCCAATACAATAGACCCATCAGCCCCTGACATAATAGTCATATCTGGACTTGCTACAGGTGTATATATGTTATTAGTATATAACCTTGACGCATAAAAATATCCATTATAATTTAATCTTGTTGTAGCTGTTGTATCTGTTGTACCTGTATAAAATTCTCCACCTGATTGTTTTGACCCATAAGCCTGATACCTATCAGTAACCCAATCGAGTAAAGTAGAATCAACTGGAGTAGTACCTCCTCCACCTGCAGGTACAGCCCAATTACCATCAGCTCGAAGAAAATAAGTAACACCTAAATTACTTGACCCGGGAACTAACCCTTTCAGATTACTGGTAGTTGAAAATAGATTAAGTAATGAAGTAGCTTGAGTAGCATTTAAAGCTTCTACATCACCAAAACCTACAGTAATACGGCCTAGAAATGAAGCTGTGGCTACCTGAGCCATTTTAACAAGGGTTACTTTATTTGTTCCTATTGCAACAACTCCAGAACCATTAATTGTTATATCACCTGAAACTGTAGTGAAACCATAAGTTGTAGCAGCCGTAGCTAATAAAATTTGTCCTGCTGTTTTACCCGAAATAGTATGAAATGAGCTATCCAATACATGAGGTAATGCAGTTTGAGCATCTCCTAATAATCCTCCCAAACCCACTACTGATATTTCATCTGAACCACCATCTTGGTGAGAAGTAGCATGTGCATCCGGGGTTCCTGCTGTAGGTATATCATACCATCCTTTTATTCCAGAACTATTAGTACCATATAATTTACTATTACCTGGAGCATCAGCATCATTTACAAAATTAACATAATTACTGGATTCTACTAAAGAATATCTAAAAGTATAAACAGTTCCACCTCCAACACCTAAATCAATAGTAGATCCATTTATCCTTGCATACGCACTTGTAGTAGTAGTCCATATATCACCATTAACTGGAGATGCCGGAGCAGCTCCATGTGGTAATCTTAATCCAGCATAAGACGTAGTAGATGCTGGTGTTATTACTCTATGACCAAAAGTTATACCATCTCCTACAGTAAATTCATTAATTAGATTCGTTTTAAAAATATAATCTGTTCCTACCCACTCTGAATAAAGTTCCATATTACCCTCTAAAAGATACCTATCATTAATACCTAATCTAAATTGATAATTTACATTAGCAGAATATAAAGTTACATAATTTCCTATTAAAAGATTAAAAGAACCCGTAGTAAAATTATGCCCTGCAGTATAACCTATAAATAAATTATATGATCCTGTTGATTGTCCATCTATTCCAAAACCTGCTTGAGCTCCTAAAAATGTATTAATTTCTCCAGTAGCATAATATCCACTACAATAACCAATTGCTGTTAAACTAACAGATGTAGTTATTTTATGTCCTGCTTGATAACCTACTGCTACATTAGAATGACCTGTAGATATATTATATAAGGATTGAAATCCTATTCCTACATTACTAAGTGCATTATTAGATAAATTTGTACCTTTACCTGCCCCACCCCCTATATATACATTATAATAACCACTTGAATTATACCGTCCTGCCTCTGATCCTATTGCTACATTACCTGCTCCAGTAATTGTATATGAATCAGAACCAGCCATAGAAAATGCACCCACTACTGTATTACTTGTTCCCGTAGAATGATACCAACCTGCAGAATACCCTATTAAAACATTAAGATCACCCGTAATAGAAGCTGATACTATTCCTGTTCCTGCACCATATCCTACAAATACATTATATTCACCAATTGAATAATAACCAGCATCAACACCTATAGCTACAGAATATTCCCCATCAATTAAACTTCTTAAAGAATTATTCCCTATGGCTATATTACCCTCTCCACTATTCAAACTTACTAAACTATTGACTCCTATACCTAAATTATTATTACCTGTAGTTATAGCATATAAAGCACTAGTACCTATTCCTATATTAGCTGCTCCCGTACTTGTTGTCTCAACACCAAACCCAGCTGCATAACCTATAAACACATTATTAGCTCCTACAATATGATGTCCAGCTGCATAACCTATATAAACTATAGTTCCATAATTAGCATCCATACCTGCAGCATACCCTATTATTACACTATCTGATACATTATTAGAGCTTCTAAGGGTATTATACCCTATCACTACATTACGACTCCCCTCAGAAATATTAATAAATGATTCTGCCCCTATTATTATATTTGATGATCCACTTGTTATATTATTTCCAGCTAAATACCCAATTAAAATATTATCCAATCCTGTTATAGAATCATTACCTGCAGATTCAGCTATTCTTATTACCCTATTAATAGAACTATAAAATATTATTTTAGTTGAATCTTCTCTTATATCAAGAGCATCAGGGAAACTAATATAATTATCCTTATGAAATATACCTTCTATTTCAACTCCATAATCAAGAGTATATTCTTCAATAATATCAACCAATATTTTACCACTAGTAGCTATATTATCACCTAAAGTAAATGGACTTAAAACTATACCATTTTTTTGCCAATACTGAGTAGTAGTAAATGCCAATTCAGCTAAAGTTTTGGTACCAGTAACTTCATCAGTAAAAGATAAATTACCCCCAAGGTCTTTCCATATTTGAACTGTTGATAAAATTTGTCCTAACCCTACTGTTTCCCCTACATAACTAAATATAATATCATTAGCAGAAGAATTATCAACATTCATATTAAGTCTTAAATCATTACCTAAAATATCCCCAGTAACTGTTAATCCTATATCATCAGCATCCCAGATATGTGATATCTCAATAGCTGACATTTTATTTAGTAAAATTATTTCCCCCTGTTGATATAAAGAACCTCTTTTTGCTGTATAATTAATAATTACCGTTGCATCATCTATTCTACCCCCGACCACTAAATTAGTAATAGAATTATATGGCAATGTTTCATGGTAAGTAATAATACCATATTGAGTACCACCACCAGAAACTATTCTTGCCCCAAAACCAATAGACTCATCTCTAAGAAGCATACCTTCTATTTCAACCCCATAATCAAGGGTATACTCATTAATAGTATCAACATTAATCGTAGAAGGTAATTCATAAGGAGGTACCCAAGATCTAATCCCCGCAATAGTAGAAGATAATAATCTACCATCAACAGTTGGATTACCCAAAGCTTCCTCTGCCCCAACATCAAGATAACCCAAACCATGAAATGCAAACCCAAAAGTAGTAGTACTTAATGATTTTAAAAAATACCCCACAGTAAGTCCCGAAACAGTATGATAAGTTGAGCTATCTAATTGATGACTTAAAGGTTCGTAAGCAGATGGTTTCCCAGTAATATTATCCCATACTAAATAATAATTTGGTAACTGACTACCTAATCTCTCTGAATCATCTACTACCCCATTTTCATCAGTATCGTAAGTAGACTTTAACATATTACCTACACCACCCCCTGAAACTGCCTGAATAGCCGAGTCAACATATACTTTTACTGCTCTAGATGTAGGAGCCATATTATTTCCCCCGACCAATAAAGGACTTGTTTCAGCATTAAACATTAAATCATTTCCTTGCATATAAAGGAAAGGTTGGGCTCCCACTTGAACTCCCCCTACTTTAATATTAGTGGCTAAAGGAATAATATCAACATAAAGTTTATAATTATTAAGGTTTAATTTTATAGTTTCATCATCAATTTTATCCGCCAAATATCCCGGTAAAATATCATCAAAATCCCCCCTTACTTGATATGAGGGTTCTAACATTGTGGGATCTAAAACATAAGATTCTAATAAAGTATATATAGGATTAGCTAATCTCTCCATAGAATCTTTCATCTCATTATACATAGACATAGGCATAGGCTGACCAGCTAAGATTGGGTAACGTGAGTTAACCACCATAGCTTGAAAAATAGCCTCTAAAAATTCTAACCTAGTCTGTGCCATTAATGTAATACTCTTTCATTTTCAATATAAGGTTGATCTGTTTCTGATACATCTTCTGGTGCAGGATTACTCGGATCTAATGGACCAGCAAAACCAGAAATTGGGTCTATCAAATTATGTAACCTATAATGAGCTAAAAAATCATTTAACTTTTGTTCTATCTTATTTAACATTTCTGTTAGCTCGATCACTTTTACTAACCCCACATTCTCCCCATGATTTATTATGATCTGATTATTTATATCATCAACAACAATTGTTTGACCTTTAGGAGATCTAAAACCATAAATTTTAGTTGAAGTAAATTCTTCAGGCTTCTCCCCCTTAGCTCGATGCCCAAAATTCCAAATAGGAAACCTTGTATCGCCATGCTCAAATTCAATCCATACTATTTCTCCCTTAAGAGGTAATAATTGAATCCCATAATTATTCCCACCCCATTGAGTTTTAGGATAAGCCCATGATGGGTGTAATTTATTTTTTGTAACAGATGGAATTTTAACTTGAATTCTTCCTAAACCTATTGGATCATCATTATCAATCACATAACCCCGATAAGAAGAATAGTATTTTCCTATTGATTCAAAACCATAATAAAGTATATTATCAAAAACTTCTCGTAAGGTCATTTGTTTTCTGGTTTAAAATCCACGATTGATTTTGGGTCACTAGCCAATCTAATTAACCTATCAATAGCCTCATCGGGTTCATATTTATCAAATAAATCTCGAAGAGTAATAGTTTTATATTGTGATTGTAATATTGGGGATTTTAATTCCACTCCAGGTATAGCTACAAAATCTCTTTCCTCCATCCAATAAGTAACACTAATATTGGATCCAAATATATACTGTTCTCTTTTATACTGTTCTTTAATAAGTTCTTTAACCTCTTCAGACATTGCTTCATACTCTTCTTTTGAAAAATTAGTTATAATAGTCATCATAGCTTCAGGAACAACCTTAATACAATCCAATTCTACTTTATATCCCTGATTAGTGATTATATGTTCACATACTTTTACATAATAATGGCCCTCATGTTGTTTATGTACATTTGTTATCCTAAGAGTTAATTCACTTTTCATCCAAGGATCACCCTCGAGAATAACATTCCCTTCTTCTTTATCCATAGCTAATTCCCTTTGACGATTATTAGTTACATTAACTGCTTCTTCATAAGTCATCATAGGTAATGTATACCACAAAGCCCTTAATATTACATCATGTATATATGGATCAAATTGTGGACCTTCACTACTTCTTACAAAAGGATCTGGATTTACTACTCTTGTATTATCTGGAACTGCTAACCCAGGATACCCATCTTTTAATTTAAAAGGTTTATCAAAATGTCCTGGCCAGAATCTTTGTTCTGGAGTACCAGGATTAAAATAAGCCCCTTCTATTTCTGTAACCCCAAACTTTCCATAAGGAACATTTCTTAAATTTAAATATTTTTCGATCTCGTATTTTTTCATTTCATCCGAAATCTTCCTATCTTTTAATACTTCTTTTGGTGTTCTTAATTCATATAAAGCTTTTCTATAATCATCTATAAAAAAGTTTTTACGATCTTGAGGATCCATACCAGCATAAGATATAACTTCTTTATCAAAATTTTCAAATTTTGTTTTAGCTGTAAAGTCAATTAATCCTATTTCTTCTGATTTATATTTATATTGTTTATAAACCCCTTTCCCCAAATTTCTATTATGAATTAATAATGTATCACCTCGACCTGTTATAAACCAAGGACCTCTAGGACATTTTTTAAATATATCTTGCATTACTATAAAAGTAGATCTATTAGAAGTTGGTATACTTTGTTTCTCTTCTAAAAATACTCTTACAGGATGATCAACATCAACAAACCAAGTCCCAGCTTGAGTAGGTTTTTGGTTTATTAAAATACTTTTTGATCCCTCTGGTGCTTCATCAATAGGGTCAAAAAATATTCCTTCATATGGCGGTCCGTAATCTGGAACATTAACTGGAACTAATCTATCCTCACTTTGATATTCTTTTCTTCTAACTTGAGCATAAATCCTTTCCCCCCTATCCTTAATTACAATATTATATCTCCCATAAACTTGAGCCCTAATATAATCGATAAAAGCCCCCTCACCAATATCATCTGACCTAGTAACTTTAAGATATGCTAAATAATCTGTACATATCAATTCTGTATAAATTACTTCCCTACCATATTTACTTGTTAAATCCCTAACTACTACTGTTGTAACAGGACTTATAGGATTACCAATATACCCCCAAACACATTGTAATTTTGTTCCACGTTCCACCCTAAATTTATTTAAAGCTTTTGGATTTCTCATTTGTAACTTTATCGTACAAATATCTTCATCCTCATCATCATATTTATATCTAAAAGACACAACTGACACATCATCTTGATCTTCAGTTGTGGCTAATTGATTACCCAACATATCAAAAATAGATACAAAAATAGTTTTTATTGGTCTATCTAGCTCCGCCATATAAAGACTGGATTAATGGAATACTTGGAATTAGAATAATTTCCCCTACAGGTAAATCAAATATATCTTCTATATTATCATTAACATCAGCTATCATAAACCATAAAGAAGAATAACCATAATATTTTCTAGCAATAAAATGAAGTGTATCACTATATGAGATAGTATGATAAATATCTGATACTGATTGTTTATAAAAAATATTATTTCTAAATAAGGTCAATTCCCCAGAACCAAAATCCACCAAATATCCCCTATCATATAACCCTTCTGAAATTACCATAGCTTTATATTATTTACTAGTAGGTGAAGCATTCCCAACATATTCTATTTCAACTTTAGTTAAATTATTTCTAGTAATTCTTCCTAATGTTATCGTTTGATATGCCTGTATTGGTAACATATATGTAGATTCTAATTGACCTTGTAAATTAATATTACCCTTATTAAAATTAGACAATCTATAAGGTGCAGATAATACTATAAATTCATGATCAGAGAATAATACATTTTCTTTTCCCCACATAAGTTTTACTCTATGTGGATCACCTGTATAACCGTCTGCCTTAGTAAGAGATTCTATTCTTCTACAATTTTCAATAACTTGTCTCCTCCCCCAATCAAAAGCATACCAATCTATTTCGAATTCCAGTTTATCTTGACTCCCAGTATAATGATATATAGGATTATTTCTACCCATAGGTTGGATAGTAGCAAAAGCAGACTCACAATTATATTCTAATTCCTTAGGAATAAAAGGTAACCTAATAACTTCATATTGATTATCTTTTCCTTTAGCATCCAAATCAATAATAGATATATAATCCCTTAATTCTAAACCCTTATTAGGAACAAATTTACTATGACCAGAAACATCTGGTGAATTTTCACCTAATACTGGGATTTTTCTTTTTTCCTCGAGTTCTTTAGAATATGGGGTAATTATACTATGATCCCTAGTATCTGGAGAAAAAGTTCCAAATATTTTTATATCTGGATCTTCACCTACATTTTTAACCCTACGAAAAAATACTATAGCTCTACGAGCATCCATACTCCATTGTATTACCTGACTAACTGGTTTAGGAGGAATAAAAGTATGGTAATTTGTAAATAAAGGATTAGTAATTATAGCCATTATTGTAATCTACTTAATGAATCCATCATATTACGTTCAATCATTTTCTGAACAGTAAGTTCATTATCAATATAAATATTTATTGGTTGAGTCTGTTTAATTGTTAACATTTTTTCCAATTGATTAGCTAACTGGGATAAAACTTCTGTACTAACCCCCCTATTAGTTTCACCAACCCTTGTTTGTCCCACCATAGTTACCGGAGGAGCATTCAAATCTTGGAATTGAATCATGTGACCAATCTGTGAATATTTTGTTTCTGACCTTATCTGGGCTCTATTAGCTTCTTCTAATTTTTTTGTGTTTTGGTTAGTGGCTTCTTTATTACTTCTAATGGCATTTGTTAAAGCCCCAATTAATCCAGGTAATACAAATGCTAAAGTCATACCTAAAGGTCCACCCAAGACTCCTAAAAATTTTCCTAATACCCCCCCAACCATAGCTCGAGTTCCAGTTCCAGTAGCCATTTTAGATAACCCAAACATAGTAGCACTTGCTCCAGCTCCTCTAGCATATCCAGCCCCTCTAGCTGCTTGAGCTGCAGCACTTGCTCCTTTATAAGCTTTATACCCACCACCAGGAGCCCTAACATAATATCCTCCAGTTCCCCTAAATAATCTTTGATTAAACCCAAACATACCCCCAGCTCCTGCTACTGAAGCCACCCCAGCTCCTCTAGCCGCAACTGTATATCTCATAGCTGCAGCCGTCATAGAATTATATGCAGTATTTGCAGCTGCAGCCATTGTAGTTGCAGAAGTCCCAGTTTGTAAGTGCATTACTCTTAACCCCAAAACTACTGCTCGATATGCAAATGTTGCCGTTTTTAAAACCAAAAATCCTGTTATCCCTGCAGCTAAAAATCCCCCTAAAAGTTTACTATCAAAAATCTTTTCTAATATCGCAAAAGTTTTTGTTAACATTTTTAATAATACCGTAAATACAGGAGTCATTTTTTCAGTAAATGAAACCCACATAGCTTGCCATGCAGACCCAGTTTTATATATCCATCCTTGAAGTGTACTCATCATATCTCCCATAATCCTAGCAGAATGGCCAGCAGACTTAGTAGTGATCTCCCCAGAAAATCTTTCAAATTCTTGTAAATTTCTTAAAAATAAAGAACCTGCCCTTTTTCCCCTAACTCCAAATACTGATTGTAAAATTGCTTGTTTTTCAACATTCATCCCTTCTCCAAAATGTTCATCTATAGCTACACCCATTTTCTTCATGACTTCAGTCATGGTTAATAAATTCCCAGTTTGATCTGTAACATCTGTTACATTCATTCCTAATTCTGCAAGAGCTTTTCTACTAGGTCCAGAAGCAAATGAAGAAAATGCTCTAGCCAAATATCTCATAGAGTTTTCCATAGCAACCCCTGCCATAGAACCTTGCATCCCTGCATTACCTAATGCCATTACCATAGCAGTAGATTCAGCAAGTGTAATATTAAGGTCCATCGCAGTAGCACCCCCATATTTAAGAGCCTCCCCTAAGTCAAATAAATTAGTATTAGCTCGAGTTACTGCATAAGATAATAAGTCAGCAACATCATTAGTATATTGAAACCCGATTCTAAACTGCTTCATAACATTAGTCATGATATCAGCAGCTCCACCTTTTCCTCCTAATAATGATTTAGTAGCACCAGCAAGATTAACAGCACCTTCAATATTCTTTTCAGTTTCCGTAGCTGACATCCCAGCCATTGCCATAAATCTCATACCCTCAGCAATATCCTGAGGATAAAACATTGTCTCTCTACCTAACCTTTTAGATATATTTGTTAATCTTTTTTGTTCTTCTGAAGTAGCATCAGTGATTGATTTAACAAACTCCATTTCATAACTAAATTCGGCAGCTTTTTTAACCATCCTACCCATACCACGTAAAGCCATGGCTCCTGCAAAAGCTAACCCAGCATACATATTACGTTGTTGCTTAAGCTGAGCTTCTTGCATTCTTATAAACTCCTGTTCTGTTTGAACAGCAGAAGTCCTAATTCTAGCCGCAGGACCTGAAAATTGATCTCTAAGGAACATGGTTACACCAATTCCCAGAGTACTTCCACCCATCATAGTTATTTAAGTTTATTTAGTTCTTCATCAAATTCTTTGGATAATTCAACAAATCTTTTTCTTCGCTTAACATTTAATTTTATAAACTCAGAAAAAGGGATATGAATATGGTGTTGAGAAACATAGAAGTATTCCCCTTCTATATCCCCCGTGGATAAAAAAAATCCGCGGTACCAATTATAGGATATTCAAATTTTTCTTTAGTTTCAGGATGTTCTAGTATAGTTATTAGATTAATTATTCGATCATTTTCAGTAACATCTTTTCTAATCTCCATCATATCAATTGAAGAAAATGTTTTAAAATTCTGAATTTTAACCCAATTATTATTAACATTTAATTCGATTCCCCTAGCTTTAAGTTCAGCATTTATACTTTGTTGATCCATTGGTAAATTCATCAAATATCTTTCTCCATGACCATTCATAAAATAATAACGTATCAATTTACCAGAACTTAATTTTATTTCTTTAGATTTATCTTTTCCAAATTTATGGGGTTTAATACGAAATTCATAATAATCTGGACTACCTTTTTCCGGAAATGGTTTATCTGGATTACCATATTCCCAAATAAGTAATCCAAGATCCTCTTCATAATCAACTTCCAAATTATCAGGCCATTTATATGAAAATTTAATATATTGCCCTATAGAAAATATCCTACTGGCAACCATAATAAAATATTTATCACATAACTTTAAATCTCTTGCATCATCCAGATTAAATTTTTTATTTTCTGTTATATTAGTAGATACTACAATCTCTTTAACAAATTTATTTGAAGATGTCCCATCAGCTACATTTCCCGCATTAGAAAGTATATCATCATCTTCCCCATTTTGTTGTCTAATAACAACTTCATAACCAGAAGGAGTAATAAGAGATAATAAGCTCCCATGAATTTCTTCAAGTTTACTTAAGTCTGATTTCATAATTTTATTTTTAATAGTATTTCCCGAATCTAGTAAACTATAAAAAAGGGTACAACCTATTAGTTTGTACCCCCTTTATTAACTATGGACCAAAAATCGAGAGAAGCTATATCTTTGTTAATTTATCAATCGAAAATTCAACATGTTCAATTGTATTATCAGATGATTGACGATCCTGTTCTTGACCAGATACTGAAGCAGGCCATACCCCCAATGCAATCCATGTATTAAGAACAGTAACACCATCCTCAGCAAATTCCACAACGGTTATAACCTTTTTATAAACATCTGGAGGAGCTCCTCCACCGAGCATTGAACTTTGACAAGTATCATGCCATGACCATATATAAGCATCACCCTGGCTCGAAGATAAAAGTTTATCACAGGCAATCTCACCATAAGTAACCCTTCCCGCTGTTTTAATATCATGATTGGTATCCCCATGAGCTACCTTCTCAATATCTGAATCTGGTAATGTTACCTTTTGAAATAAAAAAGGATTAATGGGGTCTGGGCTAATCTGAATAGACCAGTTAAATTTTTTTCTTGGATTAGCAAATTTTGCCATGTTATTAAATTTAATATGTTATTAATCGATATATACACCTTCACCCTGAACAAGCATCAGATTAAATATTAATTCCTGAAGAGATGGGATTGGCCATATTTTCAAGTTAATTTTATATTTCCCATTCTGAACATCAACAGGATCATTAACTTGAAGATCATCTATAGTATTTGCAAACTGGTCTCCATAATATTCGTATTTATAGATTGCCCTATAAGCCGGAGAAGATAATTTATCCAGATAAGGTTTTAGATGATAATAGATTTTATTAAAAGTAATGGGATCTGTCGGTTCTTCCAAATAGGATTCCAGAATTGGTTTTAAAGTTTTTTTCATCCAGAGAACCAACATAACTACACTTAAAAATTTCTCTTGATTATTTGCAAACTGAGCTGAAAAATTACCAGAAAGTTGAACTATCCCATTTTTCTGAACCATCATATTAATTTGAGAATTTGCTAATAAATTAAGATCAGCAAAAGAAGCAGGAGTACCAAAATTATTCACAACCCCAATAGCATCCTGAACAGCCCCTTTAGTTTGACCGGCAAGAGAATACCATTCACCAAAATTATTATGAACATAAGCAGCTATTCCAAGAATATCCCCCATTTCTGACATAGCTTTTTCCTGAAGAGTTTTTTCTTCTCTAATCCTAATTCCCCCACCATAGATAGCTCCATATTTAGAATCACTAGCAATAACTACTCTTTCTGCTACTAAGGTAGTTGCAGTAACAAGAGAATTTGGTAAATGAGCAAAGAATACCAGATCTTTTCTAGCAGTAGCATAAGTAATTCCCGCAGCATTCACACCATCATCATCCTGTTCAGGAGCAGCTAAAATAAGACCATCATCAACCCCATCAAATGTAACCATAGCATTTGTATAATCCCCAGCTACATGCCCAGTAGGATCAACTCCACCCGTAAATGCAGAAGCAGCAGCTACAGCTGGAATAAGTAATACAGCAGCAGAAGCATCAGCATAAGTAAAATCAAAATTTTGAGACATTGCCTTAACCTCATCCAAACAGGTCTGATTATTCGCAGTAGATGCAATAAAAGAACCAATATTTACATATACCTCATTAAGTTCAGGTTCAACATCATGGATAATTTCCATATTCCAATAATCAGATGACCCATTAGAAGCAGCTTTAATTTCAATCTTAAAGCTATTATAATTAACTCCTTTGTATTTTGGTTGAACAGAGAAAAGAGTAACTGGAGTACCATCACCGTTTGCTATATTCTTTGAAGAAGCTTTAACAGCTGGAGTTGCAGCTGCATCTACTCTACATACTCTCAATCTAGCACCCCGTACTAATGACCTTTTACAAAGATATGGAAAATCAGAAGTTTCCATGAAACCACCAAAAACTCTCTCAAATTGAGGCCAACTATTTATTAGTGAAACGTTCAAAACTGGTTGTTCTACAGGACCCCTCTTAGTTATCCCTAATACGTAAAAAATACCCGGAGCAGGTGTAGATACACCAGGTGTAAAATTCTTCACGTTAAATTGAACTTTAGCTGCGTCTGGCATAATTATTAAATTTTATGATTTTAAATCTTTTTATTTAATATATAAAACTATGGTATTGTACTCAAGTAATAACCATGGGGTCAGAATCATAACCCCAACTTCCATCCATATATTTCTGTAAATTAATATTTAATGTTATTTCACTTATCTTAGCAATAGTACCAGCCAATTCTATATCCTCTCTATCCCAAGCATCCGGTATTTCATAAGCATAAACATGTTCAATTATACCTTGTTGTATATCGCTTTGATCAAAATAGTTTAAATATCTTATAAAAAATAAATTAGACAAACTATTATACCATGGTAAATAACCTCTTCTTGGAATAGCCAAAGCTAATAAAGAATTTAATATTCTAGACTGAGCTATAGTATTTGATATAAGATGAAAATTAATATAAAAATCTACAGTTTGAGGGGGAGTGACCAAGGCTTTATATGGTTCCCCAATACCTTGATCCAAGAAGTACTTACGAGGGTCTCCCCCTAAAGCCCCGGATAAAAAATTACCAGAATCCATAACAATTCTTGGTATCTTTTCTATACCCCTAGACTCACTGCTACCCCCGCTAAAAATTTCTATAGCAAACCCCTTAGCTCCATCTGCTATTGTTTTAATATCTGCCTTCCATTTATCCCAACCTATTTGTGTATTTGGATAAGTAACATTATCAGCAATATCTGGTAAATATAATTTATCAACCAATTCTACACGAATAGCCTCAAATAAACTTCTTTCAATTATTTCTTGAACGGTTGCTAAAGCTGTATCAGACATTATATAATAGGAGTTATATTAATCCCTTTTCTTTTTAAATTCCTAATTAAATGAAATTGCAAAAAACTTTTTAAACCAGCCATCCCTTTCATATCACGTTTAAAAGTATCAGCAAAAATTGGCCTAGCTGGTATCCCCATACTCCAAGCTCCATGTTCAAGTATATTTGCATATTCACTAATAGTTAAAAGTTCACCCTCATGGGAATGATAAGGTACTCTCATTAACCCTCTAGGTATTCCAATTCCAAGTCTCCCACCCGGTAAACCCATTATCCCAACTGCATTGTGCATAGCTCCACTCCAATAAAATAATCGAGCAGGACCACCGTACCTGGTTTTATATTGTTTATATTTAACTGAATGTCCAGGGTACCCAAATCTTTTACCACCAGTTCTTATATTTGTTTTTACACGATCTCGATATTCTTCAGCAAATTTTCTTTGAGCTGATTTAGCTGCCAACATTAAATTAAGATCAATAGAACCCACCATCTGATTAAATCTTAACCAGTCTCCCTCCAATCTAATCCCTACATCAAATGCCCCTCTGGTTCTTACACCATGTCGTACAGCCATAATAATTATAAATTAATATTTAGCATCCCCAGTTTTAGTTTCTTCTCTTTTAAGAATTATATAAAATAATAATGATTCATCACCTGCCTGAGCTACTGGAGTTTCTCCTGCTGAACGGTATTTGATACCCATGTGAAAAAATTCATCTTGACCAGGGTCTAGAGCAAAAAATCCATCGGCATTCAAATAACCATTATCAGCAAGATATTTTTTATTTAATATTATTACTGTGTTTTCCTTATCAATAGCTCCACCTATATTTTCATCTGTCATTGGCCGAGTAAAGAAAAAGTTATAAGCCATTAAACATTTTAATGGGATATCAACATAAACTTCATTAGATTGTATATCTTCCCCATACCTTTGAAAACCACGGGTATACCTACGCCATGTAACAGTAGCCTGATTAAAAGAGTCATGAACACCATTAATGATATCTTTATATTGTTGCCATTGAGCTGTAGTTAACATTAACTGTTACCCTTTCTTAAGATTAAACTTAATCCCACACATAATGCAAGAAATTGAAACATAGCCAGAAATTGAACGTGATCAATTCCCGACCAGTTAAAAAACCACTGCCATACCTGATCATATAATTTTGTTTTGCCAATATAAAATAGATCGAGTCTGGCACATTTATTTAATATCAAATTAAATAACGCAAATCGTAAAAGCACGTAACCAATAATAACCCTTACAAAAATAGGTTTATATTCATACATTCTCAATCCAGTTTTCCAAGCAAATAAACCCAGAGTGGTACCCGACAGATAAATAAAATAAAATACTCCTGCAAGTGTCTTATGCCCCGCTAGCGCAAGTCCATCAGGGACAGCCTTAAAAACTATCAAAAAAAGAGCAAGAATAAAAATCTGCCAATTCATTATCTTTTTTTAATAATTAAAAACTTATATTTTTCAATTACACTTGGATCAATAACTCCAAGTGTATCAAAAGCAACTAATATAATGGTATTCATTGAATAACTAAACATCACATACGCTGCATAACCTTCTGTATCTGCAAAAATAAATGGTAAAGGATACCATGCCTCATCTATAAAAAAAAATCCTAAAACAGTTCCATTATTAACAACATCTTCATCTATCGCTGTATTTACAAGAGCATAAACATTAGCTACCCTCCCCATAAATTCACCTTCAATCCATGAAATAGAAGTTGCTAATAAAATAAAAGTTGTAATTCCAGGTATACCGAGAACCGTCTTGAGTGCGGAATTTGTAGCACCATCCAATTCAGATGGTTTCTTTCCAATTAAAGTCATAATATTAATTTATTAAATTAATAATTTTATATAAAACTGACCATCTTCAGTACTGATATAAAACTGACCATCCTCAGTTAATAAAGCTATACCAATAAATTGAAAATTAGTTATAATGAATTTCATATCTTTTATCCTTGTGATGGTTCAAACTCTGAAGTTGAATCAGAGAGAGTAGGGTAAACCCAATCTGGATTTTGAAAATACTTTGGAGTAATTATCATATTTCTCTCTGCACACATTGGTAATTTAACCTGAAGAAATTCTGAGAGCCCACAAATATCTTCTTTAAAAGTATCAAGAGCACTTACTCCTTGAGCATTTCGTTTAAACATAGTTTCAATAGTATCCCCAACTGGAAAATATTCCACTCTAGTTGGACCAGTTTCTATACTCTTAACTCCTCCCTGACCAGTAGATTCTGAAGAAGTGAATGAACCACCAAAGAACCCAATTAAATTTCCCTTAGCTGCTAAAATTAAGGCATCATAAACAACCAATTTAGCTAATAAAGCATTTACTAATATAGGCCATTTTTCTTCAATATTCAAATCCTGGTCAGCAATATTAAAAGCTGATTGTAATATCTTTCTCCAAAAGAAAATTCTTTGATTACGATAATCCTCGGATAATACTATGTTAGCGGGTAATTCTGCATTTAAATAAGCCTGAATAGTTTCAGAGAAAGGAACATAATCCAATACAGTTATGTTTCCTTTTACTAAAGGTATAACTTCTGTCGATACTTTTGTTTCTTCTATAATATATTCAAAAGTCCCATTAATAGCAGAATGAGTAATAGTAAATGGTACTGTAATTTTACCGTTTATTTCATCTACATTACAAACTATTTCAATTGGAGTTAGGGTTAGATAGAGTAAACACTTAGCTGTACTATCAACCATATTATAAATAGTCCCATCAAAATTAGTAAACTTAAATACTTTACTCTCTGCTTTACCTTTTATTAATTTAAAATCAATTTCCTTTACAGTCATAATTATATATTTATTATATAAACTATAGTGTTGTTATTGTGTTTCGGTCTCTAAAATAACAATAGTTATAAATTCTGATTCCTTAGTTACAGGAGTTTCTTTCTGAACCATTTCAACATTAAGATCTGAATCCCCTACTTGAACCTCCATTGGCTCGAGTTCATCAACCATGATAGCTTCTAATTCTAATACTTCAACATCGAATTCCTGCCCATAAATAATACTCCCAGTTGAAATATTTAAGAAATGTTCTAAAGCTGTTCCTGTAGTTAAAGTTGATATTTCGACTAACCTTTCTCCTGTTGTCATTATGGTAATACTTTATCCCAAACAGCATCGGCATTTCCAGAAGCATCAGGTATACCCATTAATTGATCATGTTCTTCAATAGATAATCCACTTCCAATAGTTTTAACAATTAACCCGGCTGAATTTGTTGGAATAACCTGTACTTGATTCTGAACTAATATACCACCTACCGCATCAAAGATATTATTATTACTTCCTATTAATATTACAGTATATTGACCATCCTCATATTCAACAGAGTATGGTGGTAATATTGATATTGCTCTTGCGTATGTAATTCCTGCTACTGTAACTTCTGTATTATGATTATGTGTTTTTTGTTGAACAATTCCCTCTTCACTATCTTCCCATGATTTAAGTTGTAATCTAAAAGTATTTGTATCATGATTATATAATGTTCCAGATATAAAAATTAAATCTACTTTTGGTACGAAAATCACATGGGTTAAAGGATTAACAGAAATTGCCATTATTCAGTTCCTCCACTAAATAATTTTGTTTGAACTCCAGCTAATTGAATTTTAAATTGTTCTATTTGTGCTTTTTGTGCTCTTAATTCTGCTTCTAATGAAAAAATTTTTTCCCGCATCTCTCTCAATTCTCTTCGAGTTTCTTTTGAATAAGCAATTACTGTCATTACATTTCTCGTAGTAACTTCTTCAAAAGCTTTTTTTAATTCTTTTTCTCCTGATTGGAATATTTCATCTTTACTCATCTGGTATCATTTGAATTATTTGATTAAGTCCTGTAACACTATCTACGGTTCCTACTATTGGACTTTGCTGATATAAAATACCTGAAGTAGCCCTTCTAACTCTTCCTATTACTGGTTGATCTATACCTACAATTCTCACATCTTCAATTTCTCCAATAGAATCAGTTATCCCATTAATAAAAGCAAAAGTTGCTAATATTGTTCCAGTAGCAGGAGAACTTGCAGACTCAACCATTGTATATGAATATGAATTATCACTTATATAGGTAATTTCATATGCTCCATTATATGCTTCTTCATTAGCTCCAAGTATAATTATATTATCTCCTGAACTTAAACCATGATCTGTATGAGTTACAGTTGCAGTTGTTCCCGAGCTTACTATTGTAACTAAATCTTGATAAGGAAAATTAGTATCATCAGTAACCCATAAAAGAACTCTTGCTCCTATAACTTCATCTCCTGAAAGAATATCTTTTACTATTATCTTTGTTGTAACAGATGCTCCAAGAAATGTAACTGTACTACCAGTATAAGTACTTGGATCGGATCCATCATTTTTATAAATCCCAATAGCACTACCTGATGTATTATTTACAGCATAAGTATTACCTGAAAAAGTTAAATTATAATATGCAAATGGACTTCCAGTTGCACTTGGGTGTTGGACTCCTGCTCCAGTTGTATTAGCAATAAATTTAGAGTTTTTAATATTAGTACTACTACTCCAAAGTAATGCTCCAAGTGTACTTGTAGTTTCAGAAAAAGTAATATTTCTTGCTACTACCGCTCCAATATCTATTTGTCCACACGCTTGAAATACTACACCTGCAAGTATATGAGATGTATCAGAACCAAAATCTATTCCTTGATCAACTAACTGAAACTTAGTATTATATAATTCTAATACATCTAAATTAGAATCAGTAAAATCAACATATAATTCTGGACCAGCACTAAGATAAGTTGATCCTGATCGACCATTTATTGTATCTCCACTACCTACAACAACTCCATCAATAAATGTATTAGTTCCTGTAGAATTTCCTACTGCTGATATATTATAAGTTAAGGCACCACTATCAAGAAATACTACTGTAGCATTTTGATCTTTAAAATATGTTGTAGTAGTACCACTATTATCTCCAAATGTTATATCTCCTTGTACTCCATAAACACCAGGTTGATATTCCATTACTATTCCATAAGCCTTACCTGCTGATGTACTTGCATCATCAGCTGCTATTTCTGCCCATATACCAGGATCACCTGATGTTCCTCCTTTTATATTAAGTCCTGTTCCATGACGAGCTATATCAATAAAACAGTTTTCTGTACCCCCTAGAGATTTAGCAAGTGTTTTAAATCCAACTCCAACTTGAGTAATAGAACCCCATACCATTGAACCCTCACTACCTGCTAATGTTGACTTATAAGTAGGCAAATTATTAGCATCAAGCATATAACAAGTCCAACCACCAACGTTAAATGCTGGATAATAATTACTACCTCCTACATGATATGCCATCCTATTTGTCCCATCTCCTACAACAATTCTTACCCCACCATTTTCAATAGTATCCATCTGTCCTCTTGGAGACATCCAAATATATATCTTTCTATTTAAAGCATTAAATGAAGAAACAGTTTGATATCCCTGTACGGTGGAATTAGAAACAACAACACCTAAACAGTTCGTACCTTCCCTCTGAAATCCTGCAAAAGTATCAAATGTTATACCTACCCAAGTGCCAATGGTATCAGCATCCCAAAGTTCTGTCATTGTTTCTGTTATGGTTATACTTACTGCCATGACTTTTTAAACCTATCATATAAAATTATTGATGCCGTATGTATCCCCTGCATAAGACCAGAATCTCTTGGAGTTTCAACCTTTAAAGAAATATCAATTCCTCTCTTTAAAAGTGGAGTTAAATTTACTCCACTTTTACCAAAAATATATAAAACATTTTCTGGGTGTATAAAATCTTTTAATCTAACACTTCCTTTTTCATGCAAAAATATAATATTTAAATCCCTATTTTCTTCAAGAACTTCTTGCATTGTCTGACGTTCTGTAAGATATTGATTTAATATTCCAGAAACAGGAACCATATAAAATTGATCAACAAGAAATTCCCTTACTAACAATTCCCACACATTTATTTCCATAAGAGGAGCATTCCAAGTCCTCTCCCACATTCCTGCAATCTTAATCATTAAGCATCTGTTGTTCTAATTACTGATATACTTTGACCTGATGATAAAAAAGTCCAAGCAGAAATAAACTGCTTAATTGGACTTCCACCACCATCTCTTACAATTACTACAAGATTTCTATCTGAAACATAAGTACCTTGATAAGATAATGAACCTGAATCTGCCAACTTATCTATATATGCTATATAAACATCATTACCAATAGAAGCATTAACAGAAAGAAAATCTTCATTACCATCAGTAGTATCAATAGTAAAATAATTAGGAGTACCATTCTCCCAACCTGAATAATGAAGCCTACGTTCAAAACCATTATTATCAATTACTCTAATATATCCTGTTGAAGGAGTATCTAATGGGATTGATTCTGTAACTTCTACCTGAGTAATATCATTAATAGTAAGAGCAAGATCAAGTGAAAGTTGATCTTTTTTAATCGCTGGATCACCATTAGTATCATAACTTGTACCATCCCAAGGAGCAACAAGAACATAATCTTCTCCTGATACAAGACCAGTGACAGAGTTTGTTACAAGATTAGGTGGACTCCATTGAACATTAGCAAGATCAAATAATTTATCTCCTGAATTTATATCTGATGGTTGAATACCTATACCATAGGCACCAATTATTTGTGTACCTGTAGAAACACCAATAAATGGTTTAGATATAAGAGCAGAACGATCTGTTACAGTTCCTTGTACTGCTGTTGCAGAAGCTCCATTTATAGTTACTCCACCAGAAGGAGCTTGTCCTGTAAGTATTTGTATCCACATTTTTGTTCCTGCTGTTGTACTATCAATAGCAAGTAACTGTCCTGTTCCAGGTGTTGCTCCTGCCCAATCTAATTCTTCTGGTTCAACAAAAGTTCCAGTTGGAGATGATATAGCAATTTCATGAGTAATTCCTCTAAATAATTCTCCATTTAACCCATAAAGAGTTGAACTTGACCCATCTCTTGTTAACCACTTCATTCTTTCATAGAAATTATTAATAGTCCTACTTGGATAATTAGTATTCCATTCAGAATAAAAATACTCAAGAGTAGAATCATCATTAATATCTAAACCTTTATATCCCTCAGTTACAAGAGTAATTCCCGTCCATCCTGAAACAGTAGCTTCTATTGTTTGATTATTCAAATCTGTAGCATCCGCAAGAGCTAATACGTTATTACCTCTAGATGAGCCATTAATCTTAAATTCCTGATAAGTATAATTAAATCTACGAGCAGTACCAATTATTCTTCTACCATCAATATCTCCACCATCAACTGCATAATCATGAACTTTAAGCATAAATCTATGAGAAATACCTGAATTATCATTATAGTTAAGACCACCATCCCCTTGAACTTTATCCCTACAATTCCACCAATCATCTGCTAATACTTCACCATTCTGAATAATTTGGATCTGCACATCAGAATTACCAAAGTTTACTATACCATCCCATATTATCTGATCTACACCTATCGTTCCTTGTATAACAGAACCATCATACAAATGTTCGGGAGCATTCACATCAAGCTTATAACTATTTATTAGAGTTATAATATTATCAGTAGATCTTCTTGAAGGATCAACATTGGTAATATCAAGTTCATCACTACTAGAGGGTACAGCCACAGCATCGTCTGCCAAAGATTGTAACCATCTATGGAACTCAATAACTGTTGCATAAGAAGGAGCTGAACCTGTATGGTCATCTCCTATATATGAGATAACCTTAGTATCCCTATCAATTGTCCAATCAGCTGCTACTATAGCCATAATTTTATAATTTTATATATTAATTAAAGTTAAAAGTTATACCGGAAAGAATAAAAAATTTACGAATATAAAAATCATAACCCACACCAAAATTTAAATGTTGAAAAACTGTAACCACTCCGACATTCTCAAACCTAACCTAAAACCCATGAAAAAAAGTTTCCTTAGAAATTATAAACTGCTCCTGTTAAAATAAAGAATTGCTTTACTGTGAAGTTATACCCGCCTCCAATATTCACAAATTGAAGCGCATTAATGGTCACTGCTGCAGCAAAACCCGAATCTTCTTCAGAAGCATCAAGCATTACAAGCGCATTAAAGCCATAATTATTAACCAAAGTTCCGCTATGTTCAACATAATGCTGATAGCCCAAGCCGATCCCTGCAGAGCTGAATGTCGATGATTTGAATGTTTTAAGCTCTTTGTCAAAGTTAAACTGGACTGCTGTTAATGTTGCTGAAGGACGGAAAAACCATTGAGCAGATTGATCCCCTTCGGCCCTGATTGACATTGTATGACCTTTGGGTTTAAGAAACCCGTCCCAGGGACCTTGTGCAGAAGCTATCAGGGGAAAGGAAAAAAGAATAAAAATAGCTGCTGCCTTTACTAATTTACTGATATATCTCTTGCTTGCAAATACCCGTTTTTTCTCAGTGCTATAAGGCGGTGCAAAGAATGTGGTTACAAGATAAGTACCGGTTGTGTAAGCAACTACTTTTAAAACGATAGGCCATAAAATTTGCCCGGCTACAATAAATGTACCTACGGCTTCAAGAATTCCCGCACCTAAAGCAATAAGTAATCCTGAAAAAACATTGATAATACTCAGTGATCCTGCCGGTGAATCAGAATGCAACAAAGAGATAAGGTTCTTTCCCGCATAATTAAGTGCAATGCAAATGGCTGTAACAGCCATAAGCACATAATCAATAGGTGTAGTGGTGAAAAAAGTCACCACTACTCCAATAATCGCCATTAAAAGTCCTTTAAAAAATTGTTGTGTTGTCATTGTTTTAATTTTTAAATTAATACTGGTAAATCTTTTAAAATATCTGCAATCTTATCATCATTTATCATCCCGTCATAAAGATATGGTCCCTCATCCTGCTGGTCCGGCTCGTCTCCGCTTTCATCATAAGTATGACTACCATGAGAAGAAATCTCAAAACAATAGACAGTACCTTCAAATATCTGCCTGTCAATAAGTTTATCCGGCCCCTCAATAGTACAAGCCTGAGAGAATCCCAGTCTCCTTAATTCTCTGGCAGCTAAATCATCCCATTGCCTGTAAGTAAGTCCCTTCTTCTTAGTTTCTATCAATGCGTAATGATAGGCTCCATTTGCCCTACCATTAAATACTGCATCTGCAGCCGTTTCGTAATCCCGGCAAGCTGACATTGCTATATAGTTAAGCCCTTCAGTCGGAGACAATACCTTATTCACTATCTCTTTATGTATAGGGAATTGTGGGTTATGATAAACCCTTGCCTGCAATAAATTATCAGGTTGTATGGCCCGTGTATTTGATTCTGAGAAACAAGTATCCATGATAAACAAAAGAAGATCACCGGGCTTCATTCTCGAAACAACCGCTTTTAATTCAGACAGGAATCTGGCACAAGTTGATTGGGAGTCTTTGAATTTCCTAAATGTGTAATAAGGCCAGATTTTAAGAACCGCCTTTTCAAAGTCAACCTGGTCATTGGGAGGCCCGGCAAGATCATTCGCCGTTCCGGGATAATTGCCACAGACAATACTAACAACTGTGTTATCGGTAAAGTCAGGCAATTCCACTACATCATTATTCCCAAACCATTTCTTAAAGCACATATTTAATCCCTTTCTTTTAACATTATTTTATTTTCCCTTTTTGCTTTATTAACTATCATTACAAGATCCACAAGTTCTTGGTATAATTTCGGATATTCAGTTTGACTAAGACAATAACTATCCCACCATCCTGCTCCGTTATATTCACACCTAAGTTTATAACATAATTTTTCAAGTTGATGGATTCGTTCTTCCGCTTTTTCTATTGTCATTTATTTTTTTTATTTTTTTAAAAATCCAATCTAATAACAATTTCATAAGATAACCAACAATTGTTCCAACAATAGTTAAGATTATTAATGAAAATATTGCTCCCCAAGTTGGCATGAATTTATTTATTTGAGATACAGCACCAGATACAGCACCAAGAATTGGTAAACTATCAGTATTAAATAAAGAAGAAATTATTTTATTTATCATAAGACATATTTTTATTTTATGGTATTATTATTGTAGCTCTTTTCCCATTATATGTACCTACTGTTCCCCCAAATGTACCTACTGTATTTACAGGTGGTGGTTCTTCTTCTTCTTCACCTTCATAAACTCCCATGGCCGGAGGATCTTCCCATTCTTCTAAATCAAAATCATATATTACCCCACTAACAGTAAGCCCTTCCCCAATTACAGGAGAAGTTTCTTGCAAATGAAAATCACTTCCTGAAACAAATTCTGGGTCTTCACCAATAGCATTAGCCTCTTGGGATATTGCCGCCTGCCACGTTGATAATGAACTATAATTGGTACTACCTATTCTCCCTATATAACCAGTTGTTGTATAATAACAATTATAATCCAATGTAATATTAGTAAGATCACTTAATGAACCTATTGAAAATAATCTTTCCGTTGCATTATAAAATATATTATTTCTTATATTAACATTTGATCTTGTTGCAGTAAAATTATATATTCTTATCGCTTGTCCTGTTACCCCATCTGTTCTTTGATAATGACCAAATCCCCCTCCAGAATTAACTATTGTATTATGTTCAAAATAAATATTTTGAGCAGTTGCTGTTTCAGGTCTAAAATAAAATTCAAAACCATATTCGCAATTTGAAATAATATTATTTCTTAAGACAAGGTTTTGTGCTGTATATGTTCCAGTATATCCCTGTGCAGATAAACCAGCATCATAAATATTATCTACCTTACATCTCTCAATAGTTATATCACGAATCCCTTCCCACATTTGCAACCCATTCCCAAAACGTACAGAATAATCACTATTCTGATCTACACCCCCGATATAACTAATATCAAGATCATAAAAATTAATATAATTACCTCCATAAGCCCATAAACAAGCACCCCAATATCTAAAATCAAGATTCTGAAATGTTACATATTGTTTTCCTGACATTGATGTTAACCCATATTTATATAATGCACATTCAATATCAGTATAATAAGTAGCAGGATTACTTGTAGAATAAAGTCTTATCCTATTATTAACATGATCATACCAAAATTCTCCCTGAGCATCAAGTGTAGGTGTTGCCGACATTATCTTAACCCCACAACTTGCTTCTCCATTAAAAATAAGATTTCCTACATCAACTGTAAATGTAGCATCTGAGTTTTGCCAAATATTTGTTAAAACTTCAGACCAATCACCTGTACTATTTTCTTCCTTTGAACCTAAGAATAATGGTTTATTACCTGTATCATAAGCACCATAATACATATAATAAGATGATGTTCCAGAATTTGGAATTAAAGCCTCTCTCCATATACTACCCCTTTTAAAGAATACAGAATCTGATTCCAAAAATGTAAAATTATTTACCTTACCCACCGTTTCCCATGCCAAAGCATCAGAAGTTCCTGTATAACTATCATTACCCCCATTCTTTACATAATATTTAATCCCCCCACTTGGTTCACCTATAAATTCATAAGCCCCAATAGCTGGAGGATCATCCCATGGCTCGTAATCATAATCGTAATCTGATACTGGAGTATAACCTTCTCCTATAGCTGGAGAAGTTTCTAATAAATGCCAATCAGAAGAACTTACAAAATTTGGATTATAACCTTCCCAATTATCAGAATATGTATATCCGGTACCTGGAACATAATCTCCATGATCACCTGTATCTTCAGTGTAAAGTGGCACATTAGAATTACCATTACCATAAAAAAGATTATTTGTAATACGAACATTAGTATTATCCGTTTCTCCCCATCCAATAATAGGTGCTTGATAAGAACCATAATCAAATCCAACTATAATATTATTTCGAATATTATAATTATCCGTTGTAACTCCACTCGGGAGAAACATACCAGTACCAACATAAACACCCGATTTCGTAACATCAATAGATGTTATAGTATTATTATATATATAAACATCCTCTATAGTATTAATATCATATTGTGACCAACTTGTAGAACCAATTCCATATATTGATCCGCGAGTATACCCAGACCCATTCTCACCAAGATTAACAATCAGATTATCATAAATCCAAATATCCCGATAATAACTTGGGTAATCATGACCATAAGCATATTGTGGCCATATAAAAGAATATATTATTCCCTGAGATACATATTTAATTAAGTTGTTATTTATTATTATCCCATTAATATAAGCCTCAAGATTAATACCTCTTTCAAAATGATCCTGAGTAGAACTGAAGCCCGTTGTATTATCATGTATCCATGTACCATAATTTGTTGCTCTCTTATGAGTACCAGTTACATCTATTTCTCCAACAATAGTATTATCATGTATCTCACATTCATCCATATTATACCAACATTCTATAGCAAAATTATAACTACCCGTTGGTCGTTCATCAACTGTTATATCACAATCATAAATTTTGAATCCCCTGTTAAAGCCAGTTACCATCTTAATACCATAACCATTTGATCCCCAAGCTCTGGCTGTTTGTGTTATTATAACATCATGACATAAGAATCCGTTCTGTGTATTAAATTCCAAATTACCATGCCCTGATGTACCAGATAATAATCCACAATTAGTAAATACACAACTATAAATCTGGTTACCATTAGACCAATATGAGGGCATTACCTCATCTGGTTCAAATATATTTGTAGCAGTCCAAGAACTTGAATGTTGCCCATTAAAATATACTCCCTTATAATAAAAGTTATTAAAATCACAATCATGTATAATAACATTATGCCTATAGTTAATTGATATACACATATAGGTACTTGATCCATTACCATTAAATGTTATTCCACTTATAGATTGATTTCCCTCACCATATAACCATCCTTCATCTGTTTCAGCCTCAATCATTGCCTCACTACTACTCCCAGTAAAAGTTGATGTTATAGTAACTACACTCTTCCCTGCTCCTTCAATAATAACTCCATTCTCTAAAATACATTGAGTAGCTTGACTATAAGCCCCTGCATTAATATGAATTTTATCTCCAACAGTAGTTGCTCTAGTACAAGCATAACCTAATGTTGCCCAAGGTTCACTAGCTGAACCATCTCTCCCTGGATCATCAACACCATCTTCATCAACATAATAAATATTTTCTTCACCAACAAACTCATAAGCTCCCATAGTAGCAGTAGATGGAGTATCCCATGGAACTCCATCATAATCATAATTTGAATATGCTACAGTACCTTCACTTATAACTGGTGAACCTTCCTGTAAATGAAGATTAGTGGTACTTACAAATAAAGGATTACTGGTAATATTACCTGTAGATAAATCAACCCTTACTTGAGTAATTGACCCACTAATATATACTATATTATATCCATTATTATAAAAATCATTATAAGTAACATCTATATCTGTAAATGATGCTGATTCCCCCACCTGAATACCAAAATAAATAGGATAATTATCCCAACTGTGAAATATATTATTTTGAATTGTAGAATTAGTAAAAGTCCCATTAGCTGTCCATCTTATACCATTATAATTATATCCAGATCCACCATAAAATGTATTATTTCGAATATGAAAATTATCAAGAGTTACACTATATCCACCATTAGCAGCTAAATCAACAAGCATCCCCCAAGTAGAAGTATAATCAGTATAACCTATATTATCCAATACATTATTATAAATATAGAAATATGTAAAACTTTGATTATAAGTACCAGCAGTGGTAAAAGCTATACCACGTGGATTTGATTTAATATAATTATTATAAATATAAACATAATTATATGTTCCCTTTTCAACCTCAATAGCTGCATTAGTATGACCAACTTGAGTTGGACTATAATAAGAAATTTGATTTCCAGTAGTAGTTGTAAAAGTATTATCATGTACTGATATTGTAAAAGGATAAGATCCTTTTGTTGATGAACCATTATCCGCATTACTAAAATCTAATTTTGCAGCTCCTATAAATGTATTATCATAAAATTCAACTCCACCTTGTAAATGAAATATTTCTGAAAAGAAATTCCATCTTCCGTAACTATCAGATGGTAGACCTTCTCTATCATTTCTTGTAAAATCACAATCATGCATTGTAATTCCACGACAATTAGTAATATTAAGTGAGTTACCATTATATCCAGGAGATCTTTCATTATTAGTAAAAATACAATTATAAATCTCCATTTCTTCTTGACCATCGATACGAAGATTACCTGGATCAAGAGAAGAATAGTGTCTGTCGGAACAGTTTGTTACAGTATTATTATAAAAATCATTACCAGAAGCATAAGTTACTGGAGGCTGTGTCCAACCAATTTGGTTGCGGTAATGAACACCAGTTGCAGCAAAATTGCTTATGGTACAATGATGTATTATTACATTATACCTATACCCTACCCATATACCACGAGTGGCAGTTAAATTATTTCCATTAATATTTATATAAGATATCGTCTGATCACCATTAGTCAATGAGCTTGAATATAAATATATGTAAGCATTACTATTACTTGACGATACATAACTAGTAGTTATATTAGGTATATTAGAACTATTTCCTAATATATTAACTCTTATAGCTAATACTACTCTATTATTATCAGTATATGATCCTGAATTAACATATATAGTATTATCAGACCCTACTTGAGAAGCGGCATACGATAAACGATACCAAGGTTTACCAGAAGAACCATCACCTGTATCATCATTACCTCCAGGGTCAATATAATAAGTTGCTCCTTTTAATAAAAATGGAATAAATAATAATAATAGAAATATTAATTTCCTCATAATTTAATAATTAAAATGGGTGAGTAATTCCGTCTCCACCGTTCCAAGATTCTGCAACTTCATCTGATGTTAAATCTCTGTTATAAATTGAGAATTCATCTAAATCACCATAATAAAAACTGCCAGTCTCAGCTTCATTAGTACCAAAATGTAAATCACAATTAGCATGATAAACTAAATTCACTGCAAACTCTCCCTGGGTAGGAGTACCATTATCAACATATATATAAACTACATTAGAAGTATTATCCCAGGTACATACAATATGATGCCACGTTGTTCCTGTTAAACCCGTTGTTGTTGTCAGTTGGTACATAGTACCAGCACCATTAGCTAATTGAAATCTTATATATCCTGCTGTAGTAAAAAATACAGCCCAACCATACCAATTAGTTGAATATGTGTAGTTAGAAGCAATAAGTCTGGTTGATCCTATGCCTGCAGATTTTATCCAAAATGCAAGACTTAAGCCATCAGTCGGTTGACAAATACCAGTTCCTAAAGCTACATTACTTGAAGTCCCATTAAATGTATAACAACGACCAATTTTTCCTCCTGCTGTATATGTGATATCCGTATTATCTCCATCTAAATTATTCTCAGTTGCATCATAACAAGTAGGTCCAGTAGTTTCATCCAATTTCCAATACCCCATAAGACCATCTAATAAAGTAGATTCTTCAGCTTCTTCCCTACTAATAGATGAAGCAATGACACCAGGAAACATTATCTGACCACTAACATTAATGGTTAAAAGTAATAATAGATATATTAATAATTTCTTCATAATATATATTATAAAACAGGTGTAACATCACCCATTAATATCCATGTATTAGTATCGATTTTAAATAAAGTACCTGAACTATACTGACCGCTTAATTGAAGTGCATCATCAGGAGCATTAACTGTAACTCCTGAATATTCCACTATAGTAGTAGCTCCAGTCCCCATACTAATCACTGTTATTTGAGTATGTAATGGAAATGCTACACTACTATTAAGAGGTACAGTTAATGTATTGGCTGATGAATTACTCATAGTCACTACTTTACCATCATCTGTTAATACTAATGTATAAGAAATACCTGTTTGAGCATTTATTTCAGGATGTTTTAGTAAAAATACATCCTCTAAAGGAGTTGTATCATCAAGTTGATCTTGTATATTACCATCTAATCCCTGTGAATATTCTAATTCTGCCGGAGTTACTGTTAAAGATGAAGTCCATGCACTACCAGTAGAAACAGGTACACCTGCTGCAGGGTATGTCATACCACCAGCAGGTGTTGCCCAAGTCCCATCTGCTCTTAAATAATTAGTTGTACCACCTCCAAGTTTTAATAAATAACCATGTTGTCCTGTGGTAGCATCACCTGTAGTTATATCTGTAAATGTAATTGAAGACTCCGGTTGAGTATGCCCAGCCCAATCTCCCCAACTATAAGCAGTATTCCAGTTTGCAGAATAATCAGTAATAGAAGTTCCCCATGCACTACCAGTAGATAAAGCTATACCAGCACCAGGATATACCATACCACTTCCACCTGGAGGCTCTGCCCAAGTCCCATCTGCTCTTAAATAATTAGTAGTCCCTCCACCTAATTTCATTAAATATCCATGCTGTCCAGTACTAGCATCACCTGTAGTTATATCTGTAAATGTAATTGTAGATTCTGCTTGGGTATGTCCTGCCCAGTCACCCCAACTATAAGCAGTATTCCAATTAGAAATAGCCATAGGTGTTCCATTAATTGAAGGTATATTAGTTATTTCTAAATCAATAAGCCACCCTTTTGAAAATCTTGATCCAGTTGCTCCTAAAGTACCAGTACCAAAAATATTATTAGTCCCAACACTAAAATCACCCCCTGCTAAAGTTAATAGATCAGAACTTTGAGAAAGAGTGATATCATTATTATAAAAATTTATAATCCCATTAGTCCCACTAAGGTGAAAAATAGGATTTGCTTTCCTTATCTCGATATTCCGGGTTGTAACTTGGGGGAAACAACTAACCATGCAAAACATTAAAAAAAGAATCCCAACTAATTTTTTCATATCTATGGTAAATTAATAAGTACTAAATTATAATTAAATAAAACATTATTACCAGAAGAATCATCAACAGTAATATTTAACCTTAAATCATCTCCAGATATATCCGCAGTTAAAGGTGTAGCTAAATTATCTAATCCTACATCATCCCCAAAAAATTGGTGTAATACTTCTGCAGTAGTAATTTTACTTATTACTTTAATTCTCCCAGATTGAAATAATGATCCACGAGAACAAGAATAATCCACAATAACACCTTCGTCAACTGTTATATCTCCAATAATAACATTGGAAACTGTATCATATGGTAATGTGGTATGAAGAGTAGCCATAGATTATATTTGAATATTAACAGGAAAGGGGTATACTTACGTCGGTGGTAAGCATACCCCTTAGGTATATGGATTTCAGCAGGTATTAAGCGACGTTTTGAGCCAAAGCTCCCAAAATAATATTGACCCCATCAAATACTCCCATGAACATATCAATATCATCTGTACTTGAACTAACTGTAGCATCTGTTAAAATATTTGATCCCCAAGTTACAGTTCTAGCTCCAGTACCATCCTGGATTATTTTTAAATAAACTCTTTCACCTACTTTTAATCCTAAAACTGTAGCATTTAAAGTAATATTTGCTGAACCCAAATTTAGGATAAAGAATTTATTTAAAGTAAAATCAAGAGTTATCTCAGTTTCAGCAGCTAAAATAATTTCAGAAGATTCAGCTCCAATCATATCCTTAACCATACCCTGATTAACTGTTGGGGGAAATATACTTTGAAGAAGATTGATTAAAGTTCTACGGCTCATAATAATTTAATTTAAAAAAAGGGACTTTTGTCCCTTATTATACCTATGATTATGATAAAATTATTCTTCTTCGTTTTCCAAGTCAAGAAGTTCAGCTACCATTGCATCATGTTTTAACTTTTTGAAAGCTTCAATATCTTCAGGCCCAACTTCATATTTTTCCTCATAATAGAGTACCAATTCAGCCTTAGTTTTATCTTCCAAAATTTCCTGGAAAGTAGGTTCTTTACCATCAGGATTAACATCTTCTTTTTTATTAAGAGTTCCTTCAGAAAGATTTTGCTGAAACTTTAAAAATTCCTCTTCTGTAGCTAATTCAAGATGCCCACCCCTTAAAGCATTTTTCATTTTAACAGATCTTTTCTGTTTAAAAGATTTAAGCTCTTTAACTTCTCCCTTTGCTATATCGAATTTTGAAAATGGATCAGCAAAACAACGAGCATTTTTTCCACACTTAACAAATGTTCTTTTTTTAGCCATGATAATATTTTTTAATTTAAATAAAATAGTCTAAACTCACAATTAACTTGTTATATTAACTAGAGTTTAGACCAGATTATTTAATCAATAGTTACATTCTGATATGGATCAACATCCATTTCAGTAGGTAATGGATAACCGGAAATAGCTTTCGAACGATCGATAATTAAAGCTGCATCAGTAAAGAGTTTTGCAAAACCGGTTTGTAAAGTAACATAAAAAGCTTCTGTTTGATTTGATACTATCCTTTCAGATTCAACTTTCATCGGCCATCCATTAAATTTAATAATTGCAGATGTAGGATCAAGAATAATTGCCTGATTATCAGGAACATTACCATGGATATAGAAATTAGTAGCCTTTGGAACTGGGGATTTAAAAATAAGGGTTTCTTGAGGAGCTCCCATAACCGGAGTTTTAAATTCTGTCAAATCCAAAACATCAACAGCAATATCTTCTCCCCCGATAAGAGTGTTAGGTACACGACCCATACGACCCATCCTTACCCAGATTACGAGCAAATCTTTATATACAAGAGTAGTCCCAGTAGCAGTTCCTACAACAGGAGCAGATTCTGAACCATCTACCTGTTCTCCATTTATAAGACAATCAATAGACAAAACATCTGTTGCATGACCCAACTTAATTCCAAAATCCCTCATGAAAATAGAAACAAGGTTTAAAGAAGCATAATAAACTACTTCATCTGTAAGTTTAATACCTCTACCAACTTTCCAGATACGGAATTCTTTCGATCCGTAAGAAACTGTTCCCAGAGGGATAGTTTCCCCTTCTCCAACATAACGAGGAGCAGCATCAGACATATTGATATGCGGCATAACTTGTTTCAATCCTCTCATTTGTTCTTCCCCGGCAATAATGTTTGGATAAATAGGTGCAGCTCGATAACCCAATAGAAGAGCAGTTCTGAAAATTTCCGGAATAATCCAACGAACATCTACTTCAGGTACTGTTACAAGATTCTGTATAGTATCTGTAGCCGGATCAATTCCCAAATCTGCTAAAAATTGTTCCAAGGATACGTTATGTTTTTCTTTAAGAACTTTTTCAAAAGAAATATCCTTTGGATTATCTTTATGAGACCTGATAGCTTCAGCTGTCTTTACTATGTCCTGTACTTGACCCTTAAATTGACTAACTTCATATTTTTTAAGATCCATGATATAAGGTATTTATAGATTATTTTTAATTTAAAAAGGTACTGGTCTGGTAATTACAGGAGTGCAACCCTTATAATATCCCCATCATCACCCCCTTCAAGAGCCCATCCGATTTGGGTTGCATAAGTAACAGTATCATCATCAATAAGAATATATCCTGTAGTAGCATTATATACAGCAGAAGAACCAAGTCTTACAGGACCTGCAGCTAGTGCATTAGTTTCGCATTCTGCAAAGACAATTGCATAAGCTTTCATCATTACAGTAATAAGTTCTCCTGCTACTCCATCATGCATTGAAAACCCAATTATCTGTTGAGTAGTACTAGATATACCAGCAGCCTGAACTATTCCATCATCAGCTATTACAACTGGCTGACCTTTATAAACAGTTTGTCCGGTATTAACCTCAAATTCCTGAAAAAGTTTATGACTTTCTGATTTGAGAATAATTGTTTTTGTGTCAGTTCCAAAAAGATATGGCATAATATTCCGATTTTAAATTATCAAATATTTTTACTTATAATAATACAAGTCTAGTTTTTATAATAAGGCCACCCTTATAATATCCCCAATACCCCCAATATCCAAAGCCCACCCGATTTGATCTGTATGATCTACAGATAAATCATCTACCAAGACATATCCTGTAGTAGCATTATAAACTGAAGAACTTCCGAGTCTTACTGGACCGGCGACTAATAAAGCTGTCTCACATTCTGCAAAGATAATAGCAAAGGCTTTCATAACTACTGTTGCTTCTTCCCCTTCAATAGCCTTATTAATAATAGTACCTATAATCTGTTGAGTAGTACTTTCGGGTTGAGCAGGGGCAATTTTACCATCTGGATTTAAAATTACCGGTTTTCCAATACTCAAATGATTTTGATTATAAGTAGGAGTAATAGTAGCTTGACTAGCACCTAAAGTTACTACTCCGGTTATAGCTACAAAAGGATTTTCATTACTGGCAACTACTAATTTTATTTTTCTACTGTTAGCTCCAAATGTTACTGCACTTTCTACACTAACAAGAGCTTCAAGAGCAGTCTCTATTAACCCCATAGTAGTGGCATGATCTGAAGTAAAAGTTACCTGAGATATAGCAACACCGTCAACAGTTATATTTATAACGTTATCAGTTACCAAATCAGCAGAAAATGTAAGAATAGCTACATTATCTTCTACTGTGAAAGTCTGATGTAATTTATGACTCTCATGCTTTAGTAGAATAGTTTTTGGAGAAGACCCAAATATATAAGGCATAATTTAAAAGTTTTTAATTATTATTTATCCTGCTTTTCTTTCATCCAACTCGGAAGAATTACTTCACCAACCCCAGAAAACTTATCAATAACTTCTTGGTTAGTCTTTTTAAGAACATCTTTTTCACCATCCTCAACTGTTCTTGCACTAGCTCTGGTTACATTAGTTGAACCACAATCGACACATTTAAAATTAAACCTCCCCTCAGTAGCCTTATCATATTGCTTATAAAGAGACTGAAGAGTTTTGTAATCAGCACTTTGAATAAGGGTGAGAATATTTACATCCTCTTTTCCTTCTTCAATAGTAAGACCATAAAGTCTTTTGGTTTCAGCTTTAAGACTATCAATAGCAGCTTGACCAGTTTTAGCCAATTCAAGTTGTGCAACCAAGTCTTCTGGAACTCCTTTTTTAAAAGTTCTTAAACTATTAATCTCAATCTCAATAGCTTCAACCCCTTCAAGATCAAGAATTTTAACTGGTTCAGGAACTTTTTCAGCTTTTGCTTTTAAAACTTTATAATCAATAGCACCAAGCTTTTCCTCATAATTTTCTTCTGTAAGACTATCTTTCTCCAAGCCAAAGAAAGTTTCAAGAAATCTTAATACATCTTCCATGTTTTCAAAATTTTTATTATCATTATTAATAGTTTCAAGTATTGTAGTTCCATTTGTGTTAATTATAACTTCCTCAAAATCCCCAGCTTCAAGATTTTTCCAATCCCAACTATAATTTTTAGCTTCATTTTCCTTAGCTTGATTATCTGATAAACCATATTGACCCCCAGCATATTGAGGATTAATTATTTTACCATCTTTAATCTTTTGAGCAAATGGATCAGCCCCATGAGATACTAAAGAAGTTTCATGATAAGCTTTAACATCAGTAACGATTTTTTGAATTAATTTTCCTTCTTTGTCAAAAGTTCCCAACCTATTAAAAAAATCCCCATCTTCCATTGTAGGATGGGATTTTTTCCAAGCAAAATTAACTGTTACTGAATTAGAATGTATAGATGGAGGATCCATCATTATCCCTCGAGCTATTCGAGGATTAGATTTACCATCAATTTTTAATGTAGCATTTATACCAGCTGGTACCTTAATTCCATTAGCAGTATAAGCATTCTGCCATTCTACATTTTTAATAGAACCAATTGCATTACCCACAGCAGTTTCATGATCTATATGAATTGTTTGACCAATTAACTTATACATACTCTTTTTAAGAACATCAGTCGGAAAATAAATAGGATTAGATGCAGCATGAACTGTTACATTAGAAAGCATCCTAAAAATAGGTTCAATAAATTCAGCATCTTGTGGATTTAAATCTTCAGCTTTTACATCTGGATAATATGTAGAATAATTTGGAGTTGCTCTATCGAATAAACCAAATTGTTGAATATCCTGAGGTTCGTCTTCGAGTTTTTGATTTACCTGAGACATTTGAACAGATTCGGGTTTATGTTTCATAATAAGAGCATGCCCTGAGTTAAAAGTTGCTTCTTCTAAATAAACTAGGTGTTTCATATCATAATTTGCATTTGACTTTTTAGCTATATATGCCCGATAAGCTCGATCAGCAGCTGCTTTAGATGTATACATGCATGGCCCAGTTCCAATTCTCCACTTCCCATTTGAACATTTATATACTGGCATAATAAATAAGTATAATATAAGAAAAAATAGTATTGTTATCTATTCATAAGATCTATTATGAAATTTACTAATTCATCAGCTGTAGCTTTTTGTTCCCCTTTTTTAGGTTGGGATTTGGCTTTATCTCGAATCTTCTTATCAGACTTATCATTTTGATCTTGACGTTTTTCTTGATCAGACCCTTTATCATTTAAAGGACCTCGAGGTTCTTCTGCATCAGGTTTATCATAACCAAGTTCATCAGCCATTTGTTGCATACCAATAGCTCCAGCCATATATTTATTATAAACATTTCTAATCTTATATTCTTGAGCTTGTTGAAATTTAAGTTCATCAGTAATAGTAGATGGATTAAATTCCACTTGTAAATTCTTAAAATCAAACCCAGCTAATTTTAATTCAAGAGTATAACCAAGTTTTAAATTAGCTGCTACTAATTTTTGTACATTTTGTAATTGAGATAACATTTTTGTAAAAATAATATTAATCCCAGTTTCACTTCCCTTACGCCCTGCCCCTATAAATTCAGATGCCATTTTTAATCCATTAGCAACCTGAATTTCATTAAGTTCATAAATATCACCAACCCCATTAAGATTTTTAGTAGTAGAATTAAATTCAAACTCATGATCTTCTTGATATCCTACTACTACCCCTTCTTTAATACCATCAAGAACATTATCTTTAGCTTCAGTAAGAACCCTTATTAATCTTAACCTATATTGATCATCACTTTCACCAGTTTTTTGCCCAGGTTTTGCCATTAATAATTGAGTAAATCCTAATAACCCGATTTGTTTCATAATAAATCTAATATTTTTATCCATATCACCTTGAGTAGTTAAAGCATTCATAGCCGTTAAATAAGGTGGTATACCATAAGGAATATCAGTATCTCCATTAAGTCCAAAATATTTAAATGTAATAGGATTTAACTTTACATATTTTTCACCAATTGTTTCTCCTGTATTTGAATCTTGTTTTTGATACGGGAAAAATCTTAATTTCTTTTTATTCCATTGAAAAACAATAGTTTCTGGGTTAACTAAAGCAATATGATTTATTCCAGTTTTATCATTATTAACAACCCACTCATTAGCTAATGCCCCAGCTATCCAAATTTGGGAAATCATTTTATTAACTAACCCATTCATCCCAGCTACACCATCACCCCATTGAAATTGTTTAGTATCAAGATGAAGTCTCATTTTTTCCTGTTCTTCTGAAGATTCACCTTTATCAAACTTAACTCTATGACCAGTATTAGTTAACTGAACCATATCGTTTACTGCTACCCCAACATCAGGATTAATCCAAGAGAGTTTTCTTATAACAGGAATATAAGCTGAAATATAACCTGGAGTGATAAATGTAACTTGATTTTTAACATCAACAAAGGCATCGGTCCCAAAAGTAGGTCTACTTGATCTACCAGGAGGAACTATTGCCTTATTTTTTGATATTGGCTCCGACTTTGGAGCCATACTTTTTTTCTTTCTTCTTAACAAATCAAATATAGCCATGTTATATATAATTTCTAGTATTGAATATTAAAATTATTGTGGGGCTACGACAGTTGTGGTTATTTTCCCCTTTCGAATAAAATTAGTAATTGCTTCACCTAATATACTATCATCAGTGTAAGTATTCTCATCTTCTAAAATATCCCCCTCTTCAGTACCTCTAGAATGTTTTCCCATAGCCATAGGTCTATTTCTCTCATCATAAATAAAAGTATAAGCTTCTTGTACAAAAAATTTATTAGTAATCATAACTTGATCATTTCTGATATCTTCTTCTAACTCATCAATTATAATAGGCCTATTCCTTCTATCTGTATACCATCCTGGTAATTTACTTTTCTTTGGTTTTGATTCTCCTTTTTCTTTTAAAAATTTGGTTGTATAAAATAAATTAGGATATCCAGCTTCTTGTATTTTTGTAGTTACTGATAACCCTATATCATTACTTTCAGGAGCTACTACTGCTTGATTATATTTAGTACCATAATCCATTAATAAATTTGCAAACTGACCTACTGCTATTTTACCTTTAAAATAAGCTACTTCATCTCCCCCACGTGTCATAATAGAAAAGGCAGAATAATCTTTACTCCTACCAGTTGCAATATCAGCACCTAAGTAATATTTTTCTTTTGGGTCTGGTAACTTAACCTCAACAAGGTTTCCCCCTAATCTAATTCTATGAATTTCTAACTCAGTAAGAAAATCCTCAATAGCTTTGATATCTGTAAGATCAAAAACTGAATTACCAGAAGTAAGAAAGTCTCCATCAATTTCTTGAGCTGTTCTTCTTGGACCCAAAGCACTTGACATAATCCTATACCATTCATCATCTCTTTCAGGGTGCATTCTCCAAAATAACCTGATTGGAAAAAATTCATTTCCACCAGCTACGGCATCTACCCATTGTTTATGATAAAAATTACCAACTCCGTAAGGTGTAGAATTTAAAATTGCTGATCCCCCAGTTGAAAGGGTTGGAAAAGCTGCTGCCCAAATTTGAGTAGACCATCTAACAATTGCTGCTTCATCAATAACAAGAAGTGAAACTGCTTCCGATCTACCAGCATCTTCTGTTGTAGGGATACTAGAAATAGTTGATCCATTTGAAAATTCAATTTCTGTACTAGTCCCAATCTCTCCAGGTCTCCCGTTAATAATCCTAATTTTCAAAAAATCAGGAATATTACGATACATATACTTTATTCTCCTAAGTACCTTTTTAGCAACCCTGTCTTTGATCGATATTATTTGGATATTTTTATTGAAATGAAACATTGCCAACCAAAGGCAATACATTGAAATTAATTCTGTTAATCCAGCTTGTCTAAATTTTAATACTATATTGAATCTATTTCTAAGGAAATAATATAAAACAGATTTTTGATACTCATAAAGGTCAAAGTTAACTTTTCCTCTTACAGGATGGATTACATAAACAAATTGAGAAAAATAAAAAGGGTCTCTGGAGACCTTTTCTATAATTTTAAATTGTTCTATTGTAATACCATTACCTGATTCAATCTCGACTTTTGCCATATAATATGAAAGGGATAAAAAAAAGGAGGATTTAAATTTCTGATAAGAAATAGGATAATATAAGAATATCTTATATTATCCTATTAATTATGAAGAGATTAGAAGGTTTATTAGATACTTATTATATCAATATTTATATGGATGCCTGAGAGGGCGGATATTAAAAATAAATATATTATTATTTTATTTAATAATATATTATTTTTATATCGCCCGAGGCACCCTAAAATTTGAAAAATTGGATTTTTTAAAGAAAGGAAAAAGGAAATCAGAAATTAAGCCTTTTTCTTTGATTTCTCAGTCTTTATTCCTTTCTTTATAGGTTTAATTTCTGATTTATCTGGGGATTTATCTGAGGTCCTAATATTAATCAGTTCTTCCTGAACTTCTTTAAGTGCTCGGATCAGGGGCGGATAAGGAAATGGGTCAGATTTATCTTCTCGGACTGTACAATGGGTCCATATTCCAGGAAGGTGGTCCTTAATTACTTTAGGATTAAATTCGAAAATGGTTTTAATCTCATTTTCAAAACCTAATTTAGGAAAATCTATAGTATTTTTACCTATTAACCATTTAAGAGATTCAAGTTGGTTCTCACTATAAGCATGCCAGTATTTAAACCCTTTCCATGGTTTATCAAATATATATACTTCTTCATCCGGTATAATTGTGTATCTCATTTTATTTGGCCATAAAGGATAAAATCTGAACTCACCTTTTTCAGAATAAATTGGACCAGCAGATACCAATTCTATATTGATACTGTGCATTTCATGCCAATTATCATCCTTCTTAATCCCTAAATGATATGCCCACATTTTAGGATCAAAACATTCTATAATGGACCCATCTCTATCAATTATAAATGGAGTTCCTACTCTTTCAGGAGTAGAATTCCACCATCTCCAAGCACTCATAGCATTAGTACTAACAGTATGATGAAGAAATTGGGAAAACTTTTCATACTCTTGGGTAAGGTATTGCCCATTAGTTAAATGTTTTTTTATAGTATCCATTTTTCGGATTTTTTAAGTTGTTTATAAAACCAACGACCTATTTCGTATGGGGGTGTTTTAGTAACTGTTGTTCTACCTTTATTAATACAAAAACCTTTCTTATCTTTATCCATCCAAATTTTAAAAGTATCCGGAATCCCTTGAATCCTTGCTAATTCTCTTGGAGACATTTGTAAGCCTTGATCATTAAATTGACGGTTAGCTTTACGAGCAACAGCTGGATAACCTTTATCAAGATTTCTATAAACTCCGGGGGCTGTAGTAAATTTCTTATTATTAACTTGCCACCTTTTTTGTTCTGGATTATTTAACCAATATTCTTGGATTTTTCTTAAGGTTATTCTAAATCCTGCATACATAGTAATAATATCTGAAATATCTTCTCTTATATGCCCAATCTCTAAAATTTCACCTTCTCTTAATCCAATTAGTAATTCCTTACATGTTTTAAGTTTATTTATCTTATATACATTAAAAAATTGGTATTGTACTTTCGATAAATTATTACCAAAAATTTCTTTCCTTAATCCAATGATAACTAATCTTATTCGAGTTTTTTGTGAATTACCCCACTCAGTTACTGATAATGAATGAAAGATTAATTCATAATTAGGAAAAGATTTCTCCCAGACTTCTTTTGGCACCATTTCTAAAGTCTTTGGTAGATTCTCCATCATAAAAACTTTCGGTTTATAATATTTTAGTCCTATTAAAAATAATTCAAAACTCTCATCTTTCATAGGATCTGAAGTTTTTTTAGCTCTACTATAAGCTAACATAGAACTATGACCGCAGTTAGGAGCCCCAACTATAACATCGCATGATATAGCTCGAGTCATATCTACTGGGTTTGTATAAAGTGGTATATTTGGAAAATTAAGTTTCCACTGTATATCTTCAGGGGTTTTAAAATTAGAACGAATTTCTATATTCCCAATTAGATATTTTCTCATGGGATAGAGTATGACCCCATTTCCTCCACAAATTCCTAATATTCTCATGTTTTTAAGAATTTTAGTCTTGCGAATTAGATAATATACTATTTTAAATAAAATATCATGGAGGAAGAAATTAATACTTATTTTTCAGATATATCAAAATTATTAAATGGTCAATTAAGGGGACCTATTAATAAAAAGGCTAGAGAAGAAAATTTAGAATTAATACAATTAACTATTAGTGATGTTTTTGAAAAAGGTTATAATTTAGGGAAATCTGTTAGGGAAAATGAAAATAATGTGGATAAATTAAAATCAGAATTAGGTATAAAACCAGAAAAAGATGACGATAAAGGATCTTGAAATTCTTTTTAGAAAAGAAACTGGTATGTATCCACCATTCAGTAGATTTATAAATAATGGTGATATAAAACGAAAAAAAATAGCTTCAGAAAAATCCTATATAGAATGGCTTAAAGAAAAATTCTTTAGTAATGGTTCAATCAAAAGTAAATAGATATCTAATTGCAGGTTCAATCTTATTAGACCAAGAACTTATTAAGCTCGGTTATACTCATGTTAGTACTAAGGGTGGTGGAACTAATGAAGTTAAAGAATTTAGGAATAAGGATAAAATTGTATTAACAGGTTATTGGAAAATAACCATTACCCATATTGAACCAACGAAAGAAATTCAATTATATTCGGGGTTTTCTATTGAAGATCAAGTTTTAAAATTCCTTACAGAAAGAAACCTTTTTGAAATAAAAACAGAAAAAGATGACAAACCTATTTCTGGGAAATGAGGGAGCAATTATAAGTGATGATAAGAATTATCGTTATGCTCTTTGGCGTATTTGGGATCATAGATTAAAACTTATTATGTTTATCATGTTGAATCCTTCAACAGCAGATGAAAAGAAAAATGATCCAACTATTCATAAATGTATTACTTATGCTAAACGTTGGGGATATGGTGGTATTTTGATTGGTAACCTTTATGCCTTTAGAAGTACTAATCCTTTAGCTCTAAATTTTGAATCTAATCCAGTTGGTCCAGATTGTGATTTTTATTTATCTGAAATGATAAAACATGTTGATTTAAAGATAGCTGCTTGGGGTAATAATGGAATTACAAAGGGGAGAACTGATAAAGTTAAATCACTTATGGGTAAATTGCATTATTTAGAATTATCAAAATCAGGTAATCCAAAACACCCATTATATCTTAGAAAAACTCTAAAACCTCAGAGTTTCTAGTATTTGGAAAATATTACACCAAAAGACTATTATTATATATAACATTATTAACTAGATATGAGCAAAGCTTTAATAGATACTGATCCTATGCCTTTCGGAAGATTCAAAGGAACTGCTTTGGCTAATGTCCCAGCTTCGTATTTACGATGGGTTAAAGAAAATGTATATAAAAATCCATCTAATGAAGGTTTATTTAAATATATCTATGAAAATTGGGATGCAATTTCTAAAGAATTGGAAAATGAAGAAAAGGGTAAATCTGGGTCCTAGTTTAGGTAAAAAATATGTTAAAATTAATCAAAAGACTTGGATTGAAGTAAATGAAAATATTCCTGATGAACAAGCTATTGAAGAATATTTAAAAAAATTAGAGAATAGAGAAAAAAGACCAATAGGTAGACTTATTTATAAAGAAAAAAAGAATGGCTGATGACTTTTATAAATTTAAAGAAATCTGTGATAAACTTATAGAGCATGGGTGGAGTACTCCTAATATTGCTCGTGAAACTGGTTTATCTACACCAACTATACATGGTATTATTCATGGTAGGACAACAAATATTCGAACTTCTACTATGAATAATATTAAACGTTTTGTAAAGATCCATGATGAAGATCAACTACATAATGGGGAATCTAAATTTTCAGTACAGAAAAAAACCATGTTAGAAGAAGTAAAGGAACATAAATTTTATTCTAATATTGCTAAATTATTGAGATCAGTTCCAGAAGGATTAACTGTTAATGTAATAATAAAAAAATTATGAAATTTACCATGAGACTAATCCGTTATTTAACCCAAGATTTAGTAGATTTAACTTTATTCACCTTTTTCGTTATAGTTCTTATCAAAAACTTTATTGAAAAATGGTATGAGATTAATATAGCTATTCTCGCAGCTAATATTTTCATTATCCTTTATATTCTCGGAACAACTTGGAGAATAGGAAATTTACGGGATATTGCAAATGAAATAATAAGAGATAATGCTGTAAGAAAACGTCTAAAATTAAATGTATTTTCTCTTAGGTATAGACGTAAGAAAAAATATATAATGGGTTGGGTATGGTATATTTTAGTTACTGCTGTTTTTGTTTATGTATTATTAATTAATAAATAACTAATGAAAAAATTATTGATCTCGTTATTAATCCTTATGGGTATAAGTTGTTCTAAATCAAAAGAGGAATCAAAAGAAAGACCTATAGAATATTCACCAAAATATAATTATGGTGTTATTACTGTTGAACAGGGTTTAGCAGAAATACGAATCTATAATAATGAACCGTTTGCCATTAATTATCCCTGTTCTTATGTTTATGATTATATCCTATTAAGAGCTGATAGTTTTGTTGTAGGAGAAATATATTCTGCAATACCATATCAGATTCCAGCAGAAGATAAATTTTTTAAAGTTAAGATTGATGAAAATGATGTTTATTTAAAGTTCAAAAGGATTAACTAATAGGATAATGGAACCTACGAAATACGAGATAATAGTAAATGATCCAAAATCCGTTCGAAAGATACAAAGAGTAGTTATCATTCTCGATCGGATAGCTGGAATGCTTGATAAACATAAACATATTCAAATCGATATAACGGTTATTCCAATTAAAAAACGATGGTATTATTTTTGGAGATAATAAAATCAATGAAAAGGCTATTATTTGTTTTAACAATTATATTTTTACATGGGTGTATTAAGATATATCAAGACCCAGTAATTATCAAGGAAAAGGATACAATAGTAGTTGTTTTGCCATCCGATACAATTACCTTACTATCTGATACAATTGTGATTCATGATACAGTATTCCCTCCCCAAATTGTTTATGCAGTAAAAGATTTGGATGGTAATGGCTATACTGCTGATACAATAGGTGATCAGATATGGCTTGGTGAAAATTTAAGAACTACTACATATAATGATGGTACCTTAATTCCTTATGTAACTATTGGGGACTGGTTTTATGCTTGGGATGCGTATTGCTGGTATAGTCAAAACCCTAATTTAGGATATGGGGCATTATATAATTGGTATGTCGTTAATACTGGTAAGTTGTGTCCTATTGGGTGGCGTGTGCCAAGTGATGATGATTGGAAAACTCTTTTTGTTTATTTAGGAGGAACTGCAACTATGGTCAAAGGGGATACGAATTTTTATTATTTAGGGATTGGAGGAAAACTTAAAGAGACAGGAGAAGAACATTGGCAAAGTCCAAATACTGGAGCAACTAATAAAAGTGGGTTTACAGCTTTACCAGGAGGGGGTATTTTTTTACTTTCTTTTAGCGAACTTAGTCAAACGGCAATCTGGTGGACTTCTTCTCCGCCAACTGGTAGGTATTTTAGTTTAACATGGGTTTATGTAAACTTTAATTCAGATAATGTTTATATGGATAAACATGGGTATAGTTGGGATAAGGGATTTTCGGTAAGGTGTATTAAAAACTAAAATTATGGGACAAAGAAAGATTTTTGTAAGTAGAACAGGAGTTGAATTGGCAATAAGAATGCTGCCTAAAACTACCGAGATGTTTTTTGAGATAAAAGACGATGATACAATTACTTTTGTTTATTTTGATGAAAAAGATACTGCAGATTTGATTCGGGAATTGCAGAAGATTAAAAAACAGATTGCAAAATGAAAAAGCTCTTTGAATTTATTGCGAGCCTTGTGTTGTTTGTGCTGGTCTATTGCTTGGCCGGGATTGTGAAAGTAATATTCATAATCAAAAAGTGATAAGCAATGAAAGAGATTGATATTCCAGTAAAAGAAAGGAGAATACAATGTGAATATTGTGGGCATACTATGCCATTAATGAATACTCCTTATGCTTCAAATCATTATAGATTTGGTTTTAAATGTTGTGTTTGTAAAAAAGAAGGCTGCGAAGAATGTACGACATGGTTTACATATAACGAAGTTAAATATTTATATCATGGAAAGTGTGAAAAAAAATTACCTGAAAGAGTTTTAAAAGCAATAAAAGCATATAGGAAGAAAAAAGATAGGAAAGATCTACAGCATTATTCAGATTATCCTTTAAATCATATTTGTTAATAATTAAACCAATAACACAAATAAAGACATGACAGCAGAAGATAAAAATTGGTATAAAAAAAAGTTCTTTAAAGAATTTAAAGAAATGGATATTAAAAATAAGGATATAATTAAGCTTTGGGACGCTTTTGATATTATTGACAATGTTGCGTTTGATTATAATACAGATGCTAAGAATATATTAGCTGTTTATTATATTATACACTTTCCATAAAATTAAAAATAAAACAATGACAACAAAAGATAAAAAACTGGCAGAAGAAATTTATTGCGAGTCGGGATTATGAAAGTAATATGTAAACTTAAAGAATAAATTGTTATGGGAAGAGAATTAAGAAGAGTTCCCGCAAATTGGGAACATCCAAAAAATGACAAAGGTTTTTATCAACCAATGTATGATGAGTTTTATGGTGATGCAATTAATGAATGGATTAAAAACCATAAAAAATGGTTAAATGGCACTCATCCAGATTTATTAGAAAATCCAAAATTAAAAGAAGAATATCCCTTCTATGCAATGTATGATGGTGGACCTCCTGATATTGAATATTACCAAACAACAAAATACTCAGAAAAAGAATTGACACATATTCAGCTTTATGAAACAACAAGTGAAGGTACACCTAAAAGTCCCCTATTTAAAGTTGATGAATTTGAAAAATTATGTGAATGGGCTGCTAATCATTGTACAACATTTGCTTCTTTTACAGCCACTAAAGAAGAATGGATGGTTATGCTTAAAAATGATTTTGTACACCATAAAGAAGGAAATGTTATTTTTATGTAGGATAAAAAATGAATGAGATGAAAAAAAGAATGATTTTAGTAATTATTACGATAGTAATATTACTTTCCAGTTGTGCTTATCAGCAGTATCGTGCTCAACAGTTCCATCCTAATAAGAGGGATAACCAGATCAGGAAATGTCAGGTTCATAAGAATTCTAATTCGATGCGAGATTATTACAAACTCAGGTAATGGAAGTGTTAACTAAAGAACAATTCGATCTTCTTCCTGCAGGAAAAGTTTTCGCTTCTGGTGTCCTACCCAATTCTCCAGAAGGATTATTTATGACAGATTCAGGAGGAGAACTCCGGTGGGTAGCCAAAAAGGGACATGGAGACGATTGGGCAATTTATTGCCATTGGTCTTCATACACAGTGGAGTATATTACTAAGTATGGAGATAAAGTAGTAACTAGAAAAAATATCCTTAAATGTATTGATTGTGATCAAGAAGTTTTCAAAGCTTATAGATACTGATGTCAAGATTTAGGAATCACATACTTTTTTTACCTTATCGTCAAAAGTCTATGATAGAAGTACGGATAGAGTTTTGGGAATGGTTAAGTTTAATTTTTGTACGTACGAGAGAAACCACAGAGGGTCGATCTCAAACGTACAAAATCTCAAAAGGTTCCAAAGATTATGGTTAACCCCCTTTGGGGGGTTGCATACTTATAAGCAAGGGAGTTAAGATGGTTAGCTCCCTTGCTAGTAGAATATTTAGTAGTAGTTCATAAATACTATTAATTAATAATTCTAGATTGCTAGTTTTTAAACCAATGTTCTTCACAGAGCACCTAATATCAGTTATTATGGAAAATTATAATGAAAATGAAATGGTTGAGTTCGCCAAATTTGCAAAGAACTTCACTTCACCTAAGAATCCTAAAGAAGCCCTTAATAAATGGAAAATCGTAAGGTTATTCGTTAAGAGGGGTTATGTATGTAAAACCGGAGATCGGTTTGCTAGAGTAAAGCCTGATGGTAAAATTTATTCTGTTTATGAAATGGCTTGGTGTTATCGTAGTGCTGAGCGTATTGGAGTAAGTGGAAAATATTTTCCTAGTGCTTATAATGTTAAAACTCATTATATGAGGACTCCTATGAAAGGGGCTACTCCTTATGAGACTCCTATTCATATCTGGACTATAGAGATGTTTCTTCAAGCATTAAGGTACATTCCAACAGATCAGCAAACTGAAGAAGGGGATTGGAGAGATAATTTGTATCGGGTAACTGGGTATTCAGATGATTTAGTTGAAATCCTATCCGAGTTTCCGATACCTATATCCTTATTTAAAGGGCAATCTGATTGAGAATAAGGATTAGAATTAAACACGTATATAGGCCCAAATTTTTGTATTTTTAGGCAATCTAGGATTTTGGGGGCCCCAAACAGGATTAGAGGGCTCTTTTTTTGTGAGGTAGAAGAGCTTTTAGTAGTTTTGGTTGCGAGCAGAAGAGCTTTTGGAGGTTATTTAGGGCCTTATTAGGATTAGGATTAGGATTAGGATTAGGATTTGATGATCTCTTAATTACGCGTAGGGTTGTGGTTTTGGAAATGGCATACGGTATCAGTATAATTAAATTTGATTAAATAAAAAATGGGATACAGATTGTATCCCATTTATAATTAAGGGGTTAAAAGATTTATTCCTGGGTTAACCTTGCAAGGGCATTGTATCCCTTGTCCAAAATTCCCCGTTTCTCGGGTGATTCTTTAATCGAAACCCTGGTATAATTTTTGCTATCCCTGAGGTTAGCTTGATTAAATACCGTAAGGGCCTGAGCATGAGCAGATATGGTCTTAGCATTCTGCTTAGTTAAGATACTGTGCAACAGGGATTTGCAGAGGGATAATTGCTCCCCTCTTAATTTTCTTCTTGCTTTCTTAGCATTGTCCCCCAACGCATTGGCATTCCAGATTTCCCTTGACTCCATCCCTTTGGCTATCAGGGAGTTAATGTTAAGGTTTTTAAGGTCATTTGCAATTTCCTCGATTGCAATTCCCTGACTATCAGGGAGTTTGGGTGATTTTTCTGTTGTTTTCATGATTGCATTTATTAAATGGTTAAAATTAAAATACAATATAAATTTAATAAATCCAAATCACTTTTGCAAGGAAACCGCATTATTTTTTCATTGTTTCGAATTAATCTAAATAAGGCCTTTATGCGGCCAGACTGGCTTCAAAGGCTTAAAACGAGGCCAGACGGGCCTATTGGCTCGAAGCTTAGCTCGCAATGTGGCTCGAGGGCTTTATAGCTTGAAGTCCTTGAGGCCTTATCTTATCTTTTAATGATATCTTTACTTTCCGAGTTACCAGCCGAAAAGGCCCTATAGCTCTTTAGCTCGAGGACACAACGAGGCCCCGGAGCTGGATAGCTTCAGGGCCCTAAAGCTTAATGGTTTAAGGTAATTCGTCTACGTCTACTATGTCTATTTTTCGTCTTTTAAAGGAGTCTCTATCAGGGCCTTGTGGCTTCTTAACTGATTGGTTATCAAGCTCTAAGGCGGATGAGCCTTCTTGGTCAGGAGGCGATAAAGCCTCGGTGCCAGATCTCCTTTCTCGGATGTCGGAAAAGTCCCCTATTCCGTATTCCTCATACAGCTGATCCGCTGCTTGAGAGAATTCTGATTCTGATACAGGAGTTTGGTTAGCTGGTAGACTTTTGTGATCTTTGACTGGTAATTGTTTATTTTGTATTATTTCGAGTGCCTGATCAGGAGAAATAAATTGATTATCCTTAGAAGGAGAATTATTTATTAGTTGAAGCACGTTAGTTGTATTAGTATTAGATGTGAAGAAGGTTTTGTAAGAATCTATTAAATTCTTGTTGGAGTCGAGTAGGATTTTTAGGGCCTTAGTGACTTCGGCTGATATAAATGGTTTGTAAGCATCGCCTTGGGATTTAATGAGTTTGTCTACCTGGTTAGAAATTAAACCTCTATCTTGTATTGCCCAAGAAGTAGATAAAGTAATAATAGATTCTAAAGTATTTTTTATGTTTTCGGGGCTGGCTAGGCTACCCATGTTGGTACCCAATATGGGTAGCCTAGCCAGCCCCGAAAA